>Ga0209656_10000613_pt1 | contig 23429 bp, 20 predicted proteins | sample BogFormECP12_OM2_FD_188239 | JGI IMG/M metagenome (GOLD analysis project Ga0209656, IMG submission 188239) | Bog forest soil microbial communities from Calvert Island, British Columbia, Canada - ECP12_OM2 (SPAdes) (version 2) | ecosystem: Environmental > Aquatic > Freshwater > Wetlands > Bog ... | reverse complement strand
CACGACGTCGCCGTCACGGATCGACCGCTCTCAACTTCCCCGCCACGACGATTCCGGAGTGCTCAGGTTCCCCGGCACATGCCCCGTTTCGCCGCTGCCCCGGGGCGGGCGGATGCAAGCCGACTCTGACTTGTGCCGGGGGGTCAGCGCATTGTGTTCGCTGTCTCGGCGTGTGGTGCTAGAGCGGGCTGCCAGCACTCACCAGCTCGTCAAGCATGCGGTCGAGTGCGCCCAATCCGACCGAAAGATGACCCTCTCCTTCTTCCAGGTGCACTGAAGCCCCCGGAAGCTGGGAGGCAAGCCACCGGCCATGGGAGAACGGCACCATTCGATCGGAGCTTCCTTGCCAGATCATGGTTGGCACCGAGATCTCCTCCAACCCGAAGCCCCACGATCTGGTGAACGCCATGTCATCCTCCAACCACCCCTCTACGCCCGTGCGCACCCGACCAGCCAGTTACCAGGCAGCGGTCACCGCCGATTGCCGCCAGGACGGCGGCGGTGTCGGCAGCCACGTCCACGACACTGCGGCCCGGCTGTGGGCTTGAGTCCCCGTATCCGGGCCGGGACGTCGTGACCAGGCGAAGCCCGCGCGCATGCGCTGCTCGTTCCAGCGCCCGGATCGGAGTGACAGCACCAGGCGTCCCATGGTGAAATACCAGCGGAAACCCGCCAGCGGGACCGCTGACCCGCATGTCCAGGCGCCGACCATCCTGCAACCGGACGTGATCCACACCGACCATGCCGCCATCCTGGCATGACGCGCTAACCCGGTGCATCCCATAGTCACTCCGCCACGGCCCAGTTGTGGCAGGTGGCGAGCATGAACGCGGAACGGCCCGCCGATACCTGCAGCGGGCCGTTCCGTTACAGGTCACTTTCGGGCAGCGTGGCGGGTGCGGAATCTGGACCCGAGAGCGAACCGGTAACGCGAACAGCCCCCGCATTGTGAGCACTCAGATCCCCTCCGGTAATGCTGGTGTGCGCTGTAACGATGCCCACATCGGCAGACACGACCGGAGCTTGCCTCCCGTGAAGAGGTGAAAGATGTTACCTGCGCTTGACTAACCATCTGAACGCCACGATGGTCGGCGGGCTTGATGGCCCGCGCGGGCCCGTCGAATGTGGTAGACATCTGATCCTCCCTGGGGCGGATTCGGGTCTGTTTACGCCAACTTGAGGCCCGCGAACCTCGTCGCCCAAGGGACCAAGGCCTCTCATAGACGGCCCTAGGTCCCGGCCTTTTCAGGCCTTTGTCATTAAGCCAGGTCATTCCTCTTCGGCGTGGTGCCGCAGGATCGCGGCGAGTTGGTCGGGCGTGACGTTGAGGTGCAGGTGGATCTCGCGGCTCGGGGCGATAGCAGGCCGCTCGGATACCTCGAGGCGCGGCAACCGCCACGGCGCCCGGAGTGGACGGTCTTGGCTCCGATCCGGCGCAGGCCGGTCTGTCGCCGTTCTCCGGTGGCCTGCACGGCGGAGGGCCCAGCGCCCCCGCGCTCTTGACAGCCGTCAGGCAGCGGCAAGTCCAGCTGAGCGCCGGTGATGGACGCCATCGCCGCGAGAGGATGTCCGAATGAAGCTGATACGTGAATGGTCCTCAGCTAGACCGTGATGTTGCGCTGTGGCGGAACTCGACGACGTCGCCGTCGCGCATGACGTAGTCCTTGCCCTCGATGCGGGCCTTGCCGGCGGCGCGGGCCGCGGGCAGCGAGCCGGCCGCGATCAGGTCGTCGAACGAGACCACCTCGGCCTTGATGAAGCCGCGCTGGAAGTCGGTATGGATGACGCCGGCCGCCTCCGGAGCGGTCGCCCCGGCCCGGATCTCCCAAGCCCGGGTCTCCTTCGGGCCCGCGGTGAGGAAGGTCTGCAAACCGAGCGCACGGAACCCGGCCCGGGCCAGCTGGGCCAGGCCGGGCTCGCCCAGGCCGGCCTCGGCGAGCAGTTCCGCGGCCTCGTCCTCGGGCAGCTCGGCCAGGTCGGCTTCGGTCTTCGCGTCCAGGAAGATCGCCTCGGCCGGGCCAGCGTTGGCTAGCACTGGCAGCGCGGACAGGCGCTTGCGCAAGTCCTCGTCGGCGAGTTCGGAGGTGTCCATGTTGAACACGTACAGGAACGGCTTGGCCGTAAGCAGCTGCAGCTCGCGCAGGGCGGCCAGATCGATGCCCGCAGCCGCGGCACCAGCCGACAATGCGGTCCCGGAGTCGAGAAGTTCCTGCGCGGCGGCCGCGGCCTGAGCCACCCGGACGCGCTCGGGATCCCGGGCGAACTTGGTCTCCTTGACCAGCCGGGGCAGCGCCTTGTCCAGGGTCTGCAGGTCGGCCAGCATCAGTTCGGTGACCACCGTCTCGATGTCGCGTTCCGGCGACACGTCGCCGTCCACGTGCGTCACGTCCGGGTCGGCGAAGACGCGTACCACCTGGCAGATCGCGTCGGTCTCGCGGATGTGGGCGAGGAACTGGTTGCCCAGCCCCTGGCCCTGCGAGGCGCCGCGGACCAGGCCCGCGATGTCGGTGAACCGGACGCTGGCCGGCACCACGCGCGCGGAGTCGTACAGCTTGGCCAGCTCGGCCAGCCGCGGATCGGGGACGCCGACCACGCCGACGTTCGGATCGATGGTGGCGAACGGGTAGTTGGACGCCAGCGCGCTGGCCCGGGTCAGCGCGTTGAACAGGGTGGACTTGCCGACGTTGGGCAGGCCGACAATACCGATAGACAAACTCACCCGCGCAGTTTAGTGCGCGCGCGGAACGACCACGATGCTCCATCGTAGCGATGACGACATCGATGTTCCATCGTTGCGGTTACGACCGGGGCGCCGGTGAGGGGAAATGTCCGGAATATCCCGGAATGCCGATTATGGCGGCCTAGAACTGGACCTCGTACTGGGGCGGCCTAGAACTGGACCTCGTACTGGGCCGTGTCGATGCGCGCCTCGACGACCAGAGGCCGGGACCTGGCATCGAACCCGGCCAGCGCCTTCTCCAGGCCCGCCGGGCTGTCCACCCGCACGCCGTCGCAGTCCATCGCCTCGGCCAGCGTGACCAGGTCCATCCCGTCCATCCGGGTGGCGGTCGGCGGGTAGCCCATCAGCGTCTGCCGCAGCTCGATCCGGTTCAGGCTGCCGTCGGCGAACACCACCACGGTGACCGGCAGGCCCAGGGCCGAGGCGATCCGCATCTCGGTCGCGGCCATCGCGAACCCGCCGTCGCCGACCAGGGCGATCACCGGCCGGTCCGGCCGGGTGAGCTTCGCCGCGATCGCCGCGGGCACGCCGAACCCCATCGCCGAAAGCCCGTTGGTCATCAGCACCGAGCGCGGCCCGGCGGCCTGCCAGGCCTGGCCCGTCATGATCTTGTGCGAGCCGACATCGGTGGTCACGATCGTGTCGGCCGGCGCCGCTTCCCGGGCGATCGTCACCACCTCGGAGGGATTGAGCCGGCCCTCGGCCCGGCCCGCCAGCCACGCCGCGCGCAGCCGGGCCCGGTGCGCCGCCACCTCGGCCTCGGCCCACCGGGGTTCGCCCGACCACTGCGCCGCGATCCAGCCGAGGAGTGCCGCGACATGGCCCACAAGCTCGTGCGCGCTAGCGTAGACCTGATCGGTGTTCGGGGTGGTGTCCAGGTGCACGACCGGGGTGGTGACCGACCACGGGCTGATCAGCTCCACCGGGTCGAAGCCCGCGGCCAGGATCAGGTCGGCGCCGGCCAGCAGGTCCCAGACGACCCGGTGACCCGCCATGTCGAGCACGCCGGCAAAATACGGGTGGTCCTCGGGAAACACCCCCTTGGCCATCGGCGAGACCACTACCGGGAAGCCGGCCAGCTCCGCGAGGCGGAGCAATTCCGGACCCGCGGCGCAGCGGAGCGCGGCGATGCCCGCCAGGATCACCGGGCGACGCGCGGCGCGCAGGACCCGCAGCGGGTCGCCGTCGCCGTACACGTCGACCGATCCCGCCGCCGGTGTTAGCGGGGGCGGGGTGATCTGGTCGCGGGACCCGCAGGGGACGGGCCAGGCATCGGCGGTCACGGTCAGGTGGACGGCGCCGGGGCGCTCGGCGACGGCCGTCCGCAGCGCCCTGCGGATGACGGTGTCGGCCGAGGCCGGATCCAGGCGCAGCGCCAGCTTGGTGACCGGGGCGAACAGCCGGTCATGATCGACCACCTGGTGGGTGAAGAACTGCTCGCGGGAACTCTCGATCTGGCCGGAGACCGCCAGCACCGGCACCCGGTCCAGGGTCGCCGAGGCCACGCCGTTCAGCACCGCCGTCGACCCCGGGCCCAGGGTGGACAGGCAAACCCCGGGCCGGCCGGTCACCATCGCCGCCGCCTCGGCCATGAAGGCGGCCGTGCCCTCCCGCACCGCGGACACCACCTCGATGCCGCGGCGGCGTGCCGCTTCCATGAAATCGATGACGGATTCGCCGGGATAGCCGAAGACGTGCCGCACGCCGACCGCGTGCAGGTAGCCGGCCAGCCGGGCCGCCGTGGACTCTTCGGCCCGCTCAGGGCCAGGAGATGTTGAACCCTGGGTCGGCGCAGGGGCGGGAACCGTTGAACCTTGTGCCGCCGCAGCATCAGAACGCTGTGCCATCGCCCCATTGTCCACGCACCTGACCCGGGCGGGTACCAGGGCCCGTTCGGCAGAAAGACAGGGCAGCTGGCAGGCGGCCGGCCACGGCGCGCAGCCGGAGCGGGGCTTGCGGGCTGGCCGCGGGTAACTACGGCTCAATGCATAGTTAATGCCCCCCGCTACCTTCGGACATAGGGAACGAAACCGGGTGTGCCAAGCTTGGGGGGCCATTCATGTCGGATTTTCACTCCGCCTATCCGGACTACGCCGCCACCGCTCGGCTTGACGAACTCCGCGCCGCCGAATACTCCTACCTTGACGCGGGCGGCCATACCTACCTCGACTACACCGGCGCCGGCCTAGCCGCGGACGCCCAGCTGCGGGCGCACGCCGAGCGGCTGCGGGCCGGCTGCTTCGGCAACCCGCACTCGGACAACCCGACCTCGAGCGCGTCCACCCGGCTGATCGAACAGGCCAGGAACGCAGTACTCAGGTACTTCAACGCGGCAGCCGACGAATACGCGGTCATCTTCACCCAGAACGCCACCGGGGCGTGCCGCCTGGTTGGCGAGTCGTACCAGTTCCGGCCGCTTTCGCGATTTGTGCTCACCGCGGACAACCACAATTCCGTGAACGGCATCAGGGAGTTCGCCCGGACCAGCGGCGCGGCGACCAGGTACGTCCCGCTGGCGCCGGCCGACCTGCGGGCCAGCGATGCGGACGTCGCCGCCGCCCTCGGGCACGGCGGCGCGTCGGGTCACGCACGGGGCCTGTTCGCGTATCCAGCGCAGAGCAACTTCAGCGGCGTCCGGCATCCGCTGGCGTGGGTAGACCATGCCCAGGCGGCCGGCTATGACGTGCTGCTGGACGCGGCGGCCTTCGCGCCGACCAGCCGGCTCGACCTCGGAGCGGTCAAGCCCGAGTTCGTGACGGTGAGTTTCTACAAGATGTTCGGCTACCCGACCGGGGTCGGCTGCCTGCTGGCCCGGCGGGACGCGCTGGCCCGGCTACGCCGCCCGTGGTTCTCGGGCGGCACGATCGTGGCCGCGAGCGTGCAGGGCGGCTGGTACCGGCTCGCTGACGACGAGACCGCATTCGAGGACGGCACGCTCAACTTCCTCGCCATCCCCGACGTCACGACCGGCCTGGCCTGGATCAGCGACATCGGCATCGACCTGATCCGCCGGCGGGTCGACTGCCTGACCAGCTGGCTGCTCGACGGCCTGGCGGGCCTCAAGCACGGCAACGGCACGCCGATGGTGCGCGTATACGGGCCGGGACCTGGCCAGTCGCGCGGCGGAACCGTGACGTTCAACTTCCTCGACCCACACGGTGCCGTGGTGGACGAGCGCGTGGTGGCCCGGGACGCCAGCGCGGCGGGCATCTCGGTGCGGACCGGCTGCTTCTGCAACCCGGGCGCGGGCGAGCGGGCGTTCGGGCTGAGCCAGCAGGACGTGGGCGGCGCGTGGTGGCGCGGGGGCCCGCGGCGCGACCTGCGGACGGTCGACGACTACCTGGAGCGGGCCGGGCTGCCGAGCGGCGGCGCCGTCCGCGTATCGCTGGGCCTGGTGTCCAACCTCGCCGACGTCGAGCGCTTCCTGGACTTCGCCGAACAGACCTACCGTGACGCCGAGCCGGTCCGCGTCGGCCTGCCGCCGCGGCTTCGCTGCTGACCCGGGACCCTGCTGACCCGGGACCCTGCTGACCCGGGACCCTGCTGACCCGGGACCCTGCTGACCCGGGACCCTGCTGACCCGAGACCCTGTTTGGCCGCCGGCGGGCGTGTCGCCGCGTGTTTTGCCGCCTACGGTGAGATCATCGCGTGCATATGGGTGTGGTCTTGTTGCTCGTCGGAATGCTGCTCGGGATCGTCATCGGGGCAGCGATCGGATACCTGTTCGCCCGCGGGCGGCTGGCCTCCGCCGCCGCGGACCTGTCCGGCCGGGCCCGCGCCGCGGACGAGCGGGCCCGTGCCGCCGAGGAGCGGGCCAGGATGATCGAGCGCAGCGCGGCCGAACGCGCCGCGCTGGTCGAGGGCCAGCTCGCGGAGCGGTTCCAGGCGCTGTCCGCGCAGGCGCTGGACGCGAGCACCTCGCGGTTCCTCGAGGTCGCCGAGGGCCGGCTGCAGGCCGCCAACGCCAACGCGTCCAGCGAACTGGAGATCCGCCGCGCGGCGGTCGAGCATCTCGTCGGGCCGCTGCGGGAAACCCTGGCCCGGGTCGAGGAGCAGCTACGGGAGTCCGACGCGGCCCGGACCCGGTCGCACGCCGCGCTGGCCGAGCAGGTCGCCATCGCCCGGCAGAGCTCGGAACAGCTGCGCGCCCAGACCCAGGCGCTGGTCACCGCGCTGCGCCGGCCGGAGGCCAGGGGCCGCTGGGGTGAGCTGCAGCTGCGCCGGGTGGTCGAACTGGCCGGGATGAGCGCCCGCTGCGACTTCGACGAACAGGTCGCCGTGACCACGCCGGACGGCACGCTGCGCCCGGATATGGTGGTGCGGCTGGCCGGCGGCAAGAACATCGTGGTCGACTCCAAGGTCTCCCTCGCTGCCTACCTGGAAGCCGCCGAATCCGACGACGACGACGTGCGCGCGGCGCGGATGGGCGCGCACGCCCGGCACGTTCGGGAACACGTGGACCGGCTGGCCGACAAGGCGTACTGGGCGGCGCTGAGCCCGTCGCCGGAGTTCGTGGTCCTGTTCATCCCGGGCGAGGCCTTCCTGGCCCCGGCGCTTGAGCGGGACCCCGGGCTGCTCGAGTACGCGATCAGCCGCAAGGTGCACGTCGCCACTCCCACCACTCTGGTCACGATGCTGCGCACCGCGCAGTACGCCTGGCAGCAGGCGGCGCTGGCCGACAACGCCCGCGCCGTCTTCGACCTCGGCCGCGTGCTCTACGAGCGGATCGCGGGCCTCGGGCGGCACGTGGACCGCCTGGGCCGCGCGCTGACCACGGCGGTGTCTACCTACAACCAGGCCGTCGGCTCGCTGGAGAGCCGGGTGCTGCCCACCGCCCGGCGGCTGAACGAGCTTGGTGTCGTCGAGGGAGAGCTCACCGCGCCGGCGCTGGTGGAGGAGACGACCAGGGCGCTGTCCGCCCCCGAACTCGTCGCCGCCGAGCCGGCCGAGGTCGGCCCAGCCGAGCTGAGCCCGGCCGAGGTCGGCCGAGCCGAGGTCGGCCCGGCCGAGGTCAGCCTGGTGCGGGCCGCTCGATGACGCAGACCCGGACCCCGGGCCGGAAAACAGGGACGCGGGGAGCTACCCGCCTGCGGTTCCCGAGATCGGTCACGCTGACCGGGCGCGGCGCGGTCGTCACGCTATTCGCGGCCTGTTTCCTCAGCCTGCTGATCACGGCCTGGACCGGCTGGAGCGCGTTCGCCGACGTGATGTTCGTCATGACGTGCGGCGTGATCACGTGCTGCACGCGAGTCAGCGGACTGCGCGCGGTGGTGGTGTGCCCGCCGCTGGCCTTCTTCGCCGGCACCGTGCTGGCCCAGCTGATCACCGCGCCCGACACCTTCTCGGCCGCGGAGGGCATCCTGATCACGCTGGGCAGCTCGGCTCTCTGGCTGTTCAGTGGCACCGCCCTGGTCGTCGCGATCGCGCTCGGCCGCGGTCACCGGCCCGGCGTGCCCGCGCTACCGCAGCTCAGCAACCTGCGCGAAGCAGTGAAGGACGCCTGGCCGTCCCGGTCGGGGCGGGTCCGGCGTCGTTAGCCGTCGTGGCGCGGTCCGGCGGCGTTAACGGTCGTGGCGCGGTCCAGCGGCTTCGCCGACGGCTCCGGCGGGCCGGAGCTCGCGCGGGAGCGCGAACGTCATGTGCTCCTCCACCGCCTCGACTTCCTCCACGGCGCCGAACCCGTGGTCGGCCAGCTTGTCCAGCACCGCGGTCACCAGCTCCTCCGGCACCGAGGCCCCGCTGGTCACGCCGACCGTCGTCACGCAGTCGTCCAGCCAGTGCTCGTCGATCTCGCCGGCGTCGTCGACCAGATAGGCGGCCTGGGCGCCGTAGTCCTTGGCCACCTCGACGAGCCGCACGGAGTTCGAGGAGTTCGGCGAGCCCACCACGAGCACCAGGTCGGCCTCGGTGGCGATGACCTTGACCGCGGCCTGCCGGTTCTGCGTGGCGTAGCAGATGTCGTCGCTCGGCGGATCGAGCAGCGCCGGGAAACGCTCGCGCAGGGCGCTGACGGTCTCGACGGTCTCGTCCACCGACAGCGTCGTCTGCGACAGCCAGACCACCTTCGACGGGTCCCTGACCTCGACTTCGGCGGCTCCCTCCGCCCCGTCCACCAGGCGGACCCGGGCCGGGGCCTCCCCGGCCGTCCCCACCACCTCTTCGTGTCCCGCGTGGCCGACCAGCAAGATGTCGTAGTCCTTGGCCGCGAACCGCCGCGCCTCATTGTGCACCTTGGTCACCAGCGGGCAGGTCGCGTCGATGGCGTGCAGGCCGCGACGTTCGGCGTCGAGGCGGACCTCGGGGGCGATGCCGTGCGCGGAGAACACCACGACCGCGCCCGGCGGCACCTCGTCGACCTCGGCCACGAAGATCGCGCCGCGCTTCTCCAGCGTGCCGACGACGTGCGTGTTGTGTACGATCTGCCTGCGGACATACACCGGGGGCCCGAACTTGTCCAGTGCCATCTCGACCGCTTGCACAGCCCGATCCACCCCGGCGCAGTAGCCGCGAGGCTTAGCGAGCAGGACCCGTCGCTGGCTTGAAGACATAGCTCCATGGTAGGTGAGTATGTCCCGGAACGAGGCCGGCCTATCCCCGGCCACGGTGCGGGTGTTGCGACACGCAGCCGGAGGCGCAAAGATAACCCGTCAGGGAAGACGCGCGAACCAACAGCGATGCAACGGCGCCGGGAGATGCTGGGAAACCTGCCGGGCGGCGCGTGTGGTATCCCGTCCTCGAGGAGAGTGTGACATGCGCGTTCCGCAGGTAAGCGAACGCATAAAGGAAGCCCCGGCCCAGGCTCTGCGCGGCGTCTTCGCCGGCATCGGCCAGCTACTGCTGATAACCGACAAGCTCAGGAACAAGACCCCCCAGGACGTCCCGCGGGCCCGGAAGCCCGAAGCGTCGGAGAAGGCCACCGCCACCAGCCCGGCTGGCCAGCGTGGCCAGACTGCGGCGGCCCCCGCCGAGCCGGCTGCGGCCGAGCCGGTCGCATCGGCCCCGGCCACCGGCGAGGCGGTCACGTCGGATGCGGCGGTCACCGCGGATGCGGCGGTCGCGGCGGATGCGGCGGCTGCGGATGCGGCGGTCGCGGCGGAGCCCCCCGCCAAGGCCGACGCCGCCAAGGCCGACGCCGCCAAGGCCGACGCCGCCAAGCCCGCGCCGGCCGGGCCCGCTGGCGCGGAGCCGCCGAAGCCGCCCAAGCGGCAGAGCCCCAGGGACTTCGACAAGACCGGCAACGTTCGGCTGCTCGGCGCCGAGGACGGTGACTCCGCCCTCGGCGCCACGGTCCACGCCAGCACGGCCGCGCCGGCCAGCACCACCGACCCGGTTACCGCTCCCGACCCGGTCACCGTTCCCGACCCGGTTACGGCTCCCGATCCGGTCACCGCCCCGGACCCGGCAACCGCTCCCGATCCGGTTACCGCTCCGGACCCGGTCACTGTTCCGGACCCGGTCACCGTTCCCGACTCGGTCGCCGCTGCTGACCTCGTCAGCGCCGCCGAGCCCGTGAGCGGGCCTGCGGATTCCGGGGCGCCGCTGCCCAACTACGACGCCCTGTCCGTGGCGTCGCTGCGCGCGCGGCTGCGCAACCTCGACGTCACCCAGGTCAGGCGGCTCGCGGACTACGAGCGGGCACACGCGGCCCGCGCCGACGTGCTGGCCATGTTCGAGCGCCGGATCACCAAGCTGGAGACAGAAGCCACGCCGGAGGCAGAAGCTTAGTGGCGCTCGATACGTCGGCCGACGCTCCCGTTCCCGTCCGCTCGGTGCTGCAGCTGGTCGGCGGGTGGATCGGCCGACTCGGCCGGGTCTGGGTAGAGGGGCAGATCGCCGAGCTCGCCGTACGCGGCGGCGCAGTGTTCCTGACCCTGCGCGACCCGATCGCGGCCGTGTCGGTGCGCGTCATCTGCTCCCGGCAGGTGTTCGACGCGGCGGAGCCGCCGCCCGCCGACGGGGCCAGGGTGGTCATCTTGGCCCGGCCGGATTTCAACGCCAACCGGGGCTCGTTCGCCCTGACCGCGCTGGAGATCCGCGCCGTGGGCGTGGGTGAGCTGCTCGCCCGGCTGGAGCGACTGCGCCGCCAGCTGGCCTCGGAAGGGCTTTTTTCTCCCGAACGAAAGCGGGCAATTCCCTTCCTTCCCGGTGTCATCGGCCTGATTTGCGGACGTGATTCCGCGGCTCAACGGGACGTCCAGCAGAACGCCGGGCGGCGCTGGCCGGCGGTCCGGTTCCGCGTCGAGCAGACGGCGGTACAGGGACCGTACGCGGCTGCGGAGGTCATCGACGCGCTGCGGCGCCTCGACGGGGACCCCGACGTGGACGTGATCGTGATCGCCCGGGGCGGCGGCTCGCTGGAGGACCTGCTCCCGTTCTCCGACGAGGCGCTGATCCGGGCGGTCGCGGCGTGCCGGACGCCGGTGGTGAGCGCGATCGGGCACGAGCAGGACGCGCCCCTACTCGACTACGTGGCCGACGTGCGCGCGTCGACGCCGACGGACGCGGCCAAACGGGTGGTACCCGACGTCGCCGAGCAATTCGCGCTCGTCACCCAGCTGCGCGACCGGGCCCGGCGGTCCGTGACCGGCTGGCTCGACCGGGAGACGGCGTGGCTGGCGGCGATCAGGTCCAGGCCCGCGCTGGCCGACCCGGTCCGAGAGATCGAGCGCCAGGGCGAGCGCGTGGACGCGCTGCTGCAGCGGGCCAGGATGTCGCTGGCCGGGAGCCTGACCCGGGCCAGCGACGACGTGGCGCACACCCAGGCCCGCCTGCTCGCCCTGTCACCCGCATCCACGCTGCGGCGCGGCTACGCGATCGTGCAGCACGAGAACGACGGCGTGGTCCGCGGCGCGGCCGAGGTGAAACCGGGCGAGACGCTGACCGTCCGGTTCGCGGCCGATCAGCTCACCGTACGGGCCAGCGATGACACTGACGACGGATAGGGTTGGGTCGTGACAGACGGCGGCACGGAGGCGGTCCCCAAAGAGGCTCTTTCCTATGAGCAGGCCAGGGACAAGCTGGCCACGGTCGTCAAGCGCCTCGAGGCGGGTGGCCTGACCCTGGAGCAGTCGCTCGAGCTGTGGGAACGCGGCGAAAGACTGGCCACGGTGTGCGGCGAGTGGCTGGACGGCGCGCGAGCCAGGCTCGCCGCCGCCATGGCCAAGCGCGACGACTCCGATCAGGCCGAGGCAGAGGACACTGCGCCTTTCTGAAGCTGGGCCCTTCTGATCCTGCCATCGCGAGGCCGGGCGAGTTTGCCCTCCGGCTGGCTGGGCACGCGTACCAGCAGACAAACAGCAAGGTGGGCGCGATGAACCCCGTCGAGCGGGCGATCAGGAAAGTAGACGCCACGCAGCAGCGGTCCACGCCCTTGGGGTTCGTCTTCGGGGTGATAAAGAAGTTCGGGGACGACAACGGCGGCGTCCTGGTGTCCAACCTGGCATATTCCGCATTCGTCTCCCTCTTCCCGCTGCTCCTGGTGCTGGTGACGATCCTGGGCTACGTCGCGTCGGTCAACCCGTCGTTCCGTACCAGTGTGCTGAACGCGGTGGCCGGCCAGGTCCCGCTGATCGGCCATACGCTCACCGAGAACGTGCACCAACTCCAGCGCGCCAGCCTCACCGGGCTGATCGTGGGCCTGCTCCTCCTGATCTGGGGCGCGACCGGCCTGGCGCAGGCCGGCCTGTTCACGATGGAGCAAGTGTGGAACCTGCCGGGGCCCAGGCGGCCCGGCTACGTGCAGCGGCTCGGACGGGCCGGACTCTTCCTCTGCCTGCTCGGCGGCGGCGTGATCGTCACCACCGGGCTGGCGAGCCTCAGCAACTACCTGCCGAACGGGCTCGCGTTCAAGATCCCGCTCGAGGTAGTGACCGCGGCCTTCAGCGCGGGCATGTACCTCGGCGCCTTCCGCGCGCTGACCCCCAAGGGCGTGCCAACCCGCAACCTGTTGCCCGGAGCCGTCGTGGGCGGCATCCTGTGGACGGTACTTCAGGTCCTCGGCACCTATCTCGTCCATCACTACCTGCATAGCGACTCGGTCTACGGCGTGTTCGCCACCGTGCTCGGCTTGCTGGCCTGGGTCTACCTGGCCACCGAGATCACCGTGTACAGCGCCGAGGTCAACGTGGTGCTGGAGCGGCGGCTGTGGCCGCGGTCCATCGTTCAGCCGCCGCTCACCGAGGCGGACCGGGCCAGCATGGCGCTGCAGGCGTTGCAGAACCAGCGGCGCCCCGAGCAGGACGTCACGGTGACGTTCAACGACCGCCAGCCCGATGATGAGGCGCCGGCCACAACCCCGCAGACGCCAGCCGAGGTTACCCCGCCCGGGGATCCTCGCGTTCCTGAGCCGCGCGGCGCGGCCGACCCCAGCTCAGCCAGCGACCGGGCGCAGTGACGCGGCGAGCTCGCGCAGCTGAGCCCAGGTCGCGTTGCCGGTGACCACGAGGGTGAACCCCGCCGGGCTGGTGACGTACATCGACCGCTGCCCCCGGGAAGGGGTCGCGCTGAGGCTCCAGGTCTGCCCGTCCAGGCGGACCGGCGCGAGCGGCGTCCCATCGTTGGTCATCCGCCTGACGAACGCCCCGGCGCTCGCGTTGGTCTCCTCGAGCGAGGCCAGCGAACCGTCGGGGGTCACGTAACCGAGCTGCCAGGTAACCGTGCCGGTCCCGTTGGCGCCGCCAACGGCCAGGCCCGAGCTGACCGGCGGCCAGGACGTCGGCAGGCCGACCGGGGCGACGGCCGGGTAGGGCGCCAGCCGGGCCAGCTTGGCCAGGTCGCCGCGATAGCTGATGGTGACGGGCTCGGCGGCGTGCGGCGCCGGGATCGCCACGACCACGACCGCGGCGGCCAGCAGGCAGCCCAGCGCGGAAACCCCGCCGCGCAGCACCCTGTTCACAACAGCCCAGGCTAGCCTGGCTCGCGGGGTGGACACGGTGGGCTTCGGTGTAGCTGCATAAGATCAACACAGCGCCACCAACACGGGGCCAGCGGAAGGACACAACTTATGACCGCGGATCAGCAGGCCCACGCGCCAGCCAGCCACGCCCCCGACCGCAACCTGGCCCTCGAGCTGGCCCGGGTGACCGAGGCCGCGTCGATGGCCGCTGCCAGGTGGGTGGGGCGCGGCGACAAGAACGGGGCCGACGGGGCCGCCGTTAACGCGATGCGGATGCTGATCAACTCGGTGTCGATGCGTGGCGTGGTGGTCATCGGCGAGGGCGAGAAGGATCACGCGCCGATGCTGTACAACGGCGAGGAGGTCGGCGACGGCACCGGCGCGGCCTGCGACGTCGCGGTCGATCCGATCGACGGCACGCGGCTGTGCGCCAACGGCATGCCGAACGCGATCTCGGTCCTGGCGGTAGCGGGTCGCGGCTCGATGTACGACCCGTCCGCCGTGTTCTACATGTCCAAGCTGGCCACCGGCCCCGAGGCGGCCGGCATGGTGGACCTCGACGCACCGGTTGCCGCCAACGTCGCCGCGGTCGCCAAGGGCAAGGGCTGCTCGTCCAAGGACGTCACCGTGGTCATCCTGGACCGTCCCCGCCACGCCGAGCTGATCTCCGAAGTCCGCGCCTCCGGGGCCCGGATCCACCTGATCACCGACGGAGACGTGGCCGGCGCCATCATGGCCGCCCGCGAGGGCACCGGGATCGACCTGATGCTCGGCATCGGGGGGACGCCGGAGGGCATCATCGCCGCGTGCGCCCTGAAGTGCCTCGGCGGGGTCATCTTGGGCAAGCTTGCGCCCAGGGACGACACCGAACGCCGCCGCGCGCTCGACGCGGGTCACGACCTGAACCGCGTGCTGACCACTGACGACCTGGTCACCTCCGACGACGTGTTCTTCGCGGCCACCGGGATCACCGACGGTGAACTGGTCGACGGCGTACGGTACCTGCGCGGGCACGCGACAACTCACTCCCTGGTCATGCGCTCCCGCTCCGGGACGATCCGCAGCATCAAGAGCGAGCACCAGCTGTGGAAGCTCCACGCCTACTCCTCAGTCAACTTCGGCTGAGCCCGGCAACTTCGGCTGGGTCAGTCCCGGCTGAACAGGCGGAAACGACGGCTCTTCCGTGGCGTGCGGACGTCCAGCTCGCCGCCCAGCACCAGGGCCCTGACCTCGATCACCGGCGTGCCGGGCCCAGCCGGCGGCGCTGTGCTCCCGCGCTTCCTGCCGAGGACCATGTGCCCGCTCACAATCACCGATACCCCGTCGGGCACGATGAGCCGCAGTCGGCCACCGAACACCGTCGCGTAGAGCTGCACCCGGCTGACCTGGAGTATCGCCTGCGTGAAGTCGACTTCCACCTCGCCGAACATGGCAGTCACGGTCAGGTTCTCCGGCACCACCCAGCGGCCGTCCCTGCGGGCCGGGCCCAAGATCCCGGCGATCACCCGGCCGCCGTCCAGCCGCACAGGCTGCGCCGACGGCACAGCCAGATCCGCCGTCAGCTCGGCGAGCTCACCGAGCGTCCGGGCCGAAAAGGCGCGCTGAATCCGTTCGGAATGCTCCTCCGGGGTGAGCCGCCCGTCGCTCATCGCCTCGCCGAGCATCGCGAGTACGCGATCCCGGTCGGCATCGGACGCGCGCAAGTCGCGAGGCGACGGCCGTGGGCTCATGACTCAAATTATCCTCCCGGCTCGCCTCCGGGGCGCCCTTAGGCGCCGCCTTCCCTCGTCGCTCGTCCCTCGCGCCCGGGGTGGGTACGAGGGAAAAGCAGAGTCCAGGCGGCACCGGCGCCCCTTTGGCTCGCCGGGGATGTCCTGGCCAGGGGCATGTTGGCAGTCGGGTGTACGAGATCGGGTTGAGCGTGCTACCCATTGGTTCATGACAGACGGAGCAATCCAAACCGTGATGGAGCGGACAAGCCAGGAAGGGATTCGCCTGGTCCGCTTCCTGTACGCCGACCACGGCGGGATCATCCGCGGGAAGGCCGCAGGCACCGCGCGACTGCAGGAGCGGATGGCCAGCGGCATCGGGCACACGGTGGCGATGATGGCGATGTCCATGCTGGACCAGCTGCAGCCGGTGGCCGGAATGGGCCCGGTCGGCGAGGTCCGGATCGTGCCGGACCCGGATACGTTCGTCACGCTCCCCTACGCGCCGGGGGCCGGCGCGATGCTCGCGGACCTGGTCAAGCCCGATGGGTCGCCGTGGGAAGCGTGCCCGCGGACGTTCCTCAAACAGGCCATCGTCGAGCTGACCGGCGAAGGCTACGCGATGCAGGCCGCATTCGAGCCCGAGTTCACCATCGGCCATCGCGAGACCTCACCCGCCGCGCCCTCCATCCCGGACCGGCTCATCCCGCTTGACGACAGCCTGTGCTACTCCGCCACCGGTTTCCATCAGGGTCACGACTTCGCCATGGAACTGGTCGCCGCGATGGAGGCGCAGAGCCTCGAGGTCGAGCATTACTACCCTGAACTCGGCCATGGCCAGCACGAGCTCTCCATCCGGCACACCGACGCGCTGCGCGCCGCCGACAACCACGTGCTGTACCGGGAGACGGTCCGCGGCGTGGCGTTCCGGCATGGCTTGTGGGCAACCCTGGCGCCCAAGCCGATCCCCGACCAGGCCGGCAACGGCACCCACCTGCACGCCTCGCTCACCGACCTGCTGCCGGACGGCACTCCGGGCGGGCACAACGCGTTCGCCGACCCCACTGACCGCAATGGCCTGTCCCAGGTCGGCTACCACTTCATCGGCGGCCTGCTGGCCCACTTGCCTGCCCTGGTCGCGCTCAGCTGCGCCAGCGTGAACAGCTACCGCCGGCTCGCGCCGCAGATGTGGGCCAGCGCGTACACCTGCTACGGGATGGACAACCGCGAAGCGGCGATCAGGATCTGCTCTCCGCTGCGCGGCGACCCGGGCAGTTCGGTCAACCTGGAGCTGAAGCCGTCCGACTCCAGCGCCAATCCGTACCTGGCTCTCGGCGCGTTCATCTACGCCGGCCTGGACGGCATCCGCGGCAAGCTCGACCCGGGAGAGGCCGTGAACGTCGACCCGGCCACCCTCACCGACAGCGAGCGGACCGCGGGCGGCACCCACCGACTGCCCGCCTCGCTCAACGCGGCCCTGGACGCGCTGGCCGCCGACGAGATGCTGATGGACCTGCTCGGACCGCTGCGCAGCACCGCCTACCTGGCGGTGAAGCGCTCGGAAGCCGCCCACTTCGCCCACTCCACCGACCCCTACTACGAGTGCTTCCACCACTTCGCGAAGATCTTAGGCAGGCGGTCCGGGAGTGGGTTGCCCTGGAAGATGGAGGCGCGCTGATGGCGAGGCGCCCGGGTGGCGCGGGGAGATCCTGACCCGCAGCGCCGCCGGGCGGATAGCGAACCGGAGCGGCGGACTCAGGTTGACCGCCTCCCCATCGACCCCGGCGTGCACCGGTCCTGGGGCATCCACGTCTAGACGCGACGCGCTCCAAGCCCGCCCCGGGACACGTGGGCTGTCGCCAGGTGTTTCGAGGACGACGATGCCGAGCTGGCCGCCGTCGAGCGCCGGGCGGGTGCCTTGGGCCAGCGGTCGATCAAGCGCGTAGGGGTTGTTCGACACGAGCACGACGGCGGGGTGATGGTGCTCGCGTCCCGAGTCGTCGACCAGGCGCAGCGCAGGCGCCTCCGTGCTTGGGCCCATCACCTCAGCCGCGGTCTCCAGGAGCGTGCGCACCTTGGCATCGCGATAAGCCGGGCTTCGAACCGCATCACCGTAGACCCCGAGCGAGACGTTATTCAGGAACGCGCGGCCGTTCACCTCTGCCATGTCGATCTGGCGCTCGACCCCGCCGGTGAACGCCTCCAGAGCGCCGATCAGGTCGTGCCGGTCCACGCCGACGTCGAGCGCGAAGTGGTTGCGCGTGCCGGCCGGGACGCACACGAACGGGATCGCGCGCGCCGCCGCCGCTGCGGCCACAACCGCCAGTGACCCGTCGCCGCCTGCCATCCCGAGCACGTCCGCGCCGGCCGCCACGGCCTCGCGGGCCAGCGCGGCCAGGTCCTGGCCCGGGCCGAGGACCACGGCCTCGATCCCCTTGTCGCGCGCCCGCTCGGCGAGCCCGGCGCCTGCGGCCTTGCCGCCACCGGACCTCGGGTTGACGAACAGCACGGGCCGGCTCGGCGGATCGGCGCGCCGCCAGCCATAACGTGACAGCTGTCTTGCGGGCGGGTTCATCGCGGTCCGGGAAACATGGCTGGGCGGCCGACGGCATCGTCGCGGGTGTTACCAGGCCTCAATGGGGGGGAGGGGGAGGGCGGTGAGGCGGGCGGCTTCGTCGGCGGGGACGCCTAGCAGACGCAGCTCGGCCTCGGCGAGCTGGTCGACGGAGGCCTCCGTGATGCGTTCCGGGTGCCGCTGGCACATCCGCAACAGCCCGAGCAGCCCGCCGGCCACGGCGCTGAGTGCGATCTCCGGATCGGGAACGGTGAACCGGCCCGTGGCCTGCCCGGCCTCGATGTCGCGCAGGGCGCGTGGCGCCAGGCCGCCGGGGATGTCCAGGACGTCCAGGCCCATGCCGGTGAGGAACCCGGCGATGTCGGGGTGGGTCCAGCCCAGCCGCCCGGAGATCCGCGTGCCCAATGCGAACAGCTCCGCCGGGTCGGTGAGGCCGGCGGTGGCCTGGTCGATCAGCTGCCCCCAGCGTTCCAGCACCTTCTCCGAGGCGGTCTGGAACAGCTGCTCCTTGCTGTCGAAGTGGTTGTAGAACGACCCGAAGCCGATGTCGGCCTCCTCGGTGATCTCCTGGATGCTCGCCCGATCCCCGCGGCCCTCGGCGATCAGCCGCACCGCGGCGTCGATGAGGGCCTGCCGGGTCCGGGCCTTACGCCGGTCCAGCCGCGATACCTTCGGCGCGCCGGCTGCCGATGCTGCCTCTGCCATCACTGCTCCTCCTGCCGTTCCACCTCGAACACTAGCGGGCGCATTTCCCCTTACCAGCCCGCGGCCGCCGATTGCCGACCGTCGCTCCGCGTCCGTCTCAGTGAATCTAATATCAATTCTGATTGTATATATCAATGTTGACTATCAGGCCGCCGGGTGCCGCGGAGCCGGACCCGGCCATTGTGCCGGTAGTACCGGTCCTGGGGCCCGGGCGGCCAGCCGTGCTCGTGCAGGCGGCGAGAACCAGCGGGAGCATGGCGGCGATGAGCAGCCACCGCCGGCTCTTCACCATCACCACGGCCGTAGCTTAGGCAAGGGCCTTTTCCCGCACGACCGAGTGCAGGGTGTTGCGGGTCCGGCGCAGCTCGATGCCTTGCACGATCGCATAGATCCCCTAGATCAGGTTGAACAGACCGAACAGCAGCGCGAGGGTGACCGCGCCCACGCCGGGGTGGGCGAACAGCACCACGCCGAACGCGACCGAGGCCAGCCCGCCGAGGATGAACAGCGCCCGCGTCCCGGCCGGCTCGCCGGCGCCGAAGGCGGCGGTGATCTCGACGAGGCCGGCGACGACCGCCCAGCTGGCCACGATCGGCACCAGGACCAGTGCGGTGGGCCCCGGCCAGGCCAGCGCGATCACCCCGGCGGCGAGGTCGGCCAGCCCGAGCAGCAGGTGCCCGATGACCGGCCCCGCCTTGGCGCTGCTGAACGCCCGCACGGCCTCCAGGCCGGTGGCGATGAACAGCCGCTCGTGCACGACTGGCGCGTAGCACGGCTCGCCCGGCTCGGCATCCCCCGGTCGCTGGCCGAGGTCTACGCCGACCACCTCGACTGGCACCAGGTCGCGCGGCTGGTGCAGCGCGGCTGCCCCCGCAGCTGGCCCTGCGCATCGCCAGCTGATGAGCGGACCACGCCAGCGGCTAGCGTGGCCCGTACCGTTGACTCTGGCGTAGCCGTATGGATTGGGGCTGCGGCTGCTAGGCGAGAGGGAGTCGACATGACTTCGGGAGTGACGGATACGCCGAGATCGGGACAGCCGCCGGCGACCGGCGGGCTCGCGTGGCACACGCTCAGCACCGATCAGGTCCTGCAGTCCGAAGGGGTCGACGGGCAGCGCGGCCTGAGCTCGGCTGAGGTGGCCGCGCGGGCCCGGCGGTCCGGCCCCAACGAGCTCGCCGCGGGCAAGGCCGAGCCCCGCTGGCACGCGTTCCTCCGCCAGTACAGCGATCCGATGCAGATCGTGCTGCTCGCGGCCGGCATCGGCAGCCTCTACCCGCTCAAGCAGCTCGGTACGGGCGTGCTGCTGATCCTGCTGACGCTGTTCAACGCGGTCGAGGGCCTGCAGCAGGAGGGGAAGGCGGCGGCGGCCGTCGCCGCCCTGCAGAAGACGATGATCATCAAGGCTAGGGTGAGGCGGGACGACCAGCTGGCGGATATCCCCGCCGAGCAGCTCGTTCCCGGCGACATCGTCTCGATCGAGGCAGGCGATGTGGTCCCGGCCGACGGGCGGCTGCTCAACGCGGCCACGCTGGAGATCGACGAGTCTGCGCTCACTGGGGAGAGCCTGCCCGCCTCTAAAGGCACGGAGCTTGTCAAGGGCACGGACACTCCCCTCGGTGATCGCGCCGACATGGTGTACATGAACACCAACGTCACCCGCGGTGCGGGCGAGTTCGTCGTCACGGCGACCGGGATGGCGACCGAGGTCGGCCACATCTCCGGGATGCTGGCCGAAGAGCAGGACGTCAAGACCCCGCTCGCCCGCCAGATGGACCGGCTGTCGGGGCAGATCCTGGTGGTCGCGGGCATCGCTCTGGTCGTGTCGATGGCGCTGAACCTGGCCCGAGGCCAGACGTTCATCGCGGTCTTCAACGCCGCCGTCGCCTTCGCCATCGCCGCGATCCCGGTGGGTCTGCCCACGGTGGTCACGACCATCCTCGCCTGGGGGACGCAGCAGCTCGCCAAGGCCGGTGCGATCATGAAGCGGCTGGCCTCGACCGAGACGCTGGGCTCCACCTCGGCGATCAACTCGGACAAGACCGGCACGCTGACACTGAACCAGATGACCGCCGTGGCGATGGTGGCCGCGGGCCGCCGGTACGCGATCGAGGGAAAGGGCTACTCCACCGTCGGCCGCATCAACCGGGTCGCCGGGGAGGCGGACATCGGCCTGGATGAGTTCCTGATGCCGATGGTGCTGGCCTCGGACGCGGTGGTCAGGGACGGCGAGCTGATCGGGGACCCGACCGAGGGCGCGCTGGTCGTGCTGGCCGCCAAGGGCGGCATCGATGCCGTCTCCACGAGGGAACGGTACCCCCGGATCGCCGAGCTGCCGTTCGACGCGGCCTACAAGCTGATGGCCACGTTCCACACGATGAAAGACGCGTCGGGCCACGAGGTGATCCGGTGCTTCGTCAAGGGCGCGCCGGACCAGCTGCTGGCCCGCGCCGCGACGGTCGCCGACGCCGACGCCGGGCCAGCGCCGGCCGACGGGGAATTCCGGCAGCGGTACCTGGCCGAGAACCAGCGCCTCGGCGAGCAGGGCCTGCGGGTGATGGCCACTGCGCGCAAGGACTTCGACCCGGCGGCCTTCGATCCGCGCGCCGACCTGCTCCCGCTGGTGACCGGGCTGGAGCTGCTCGCCATGGTCGGCATCGTCGACCCGCCCCGTCCCACCGCCAAGGCGTCGATCGCGACGGCGAAGAAGGCCGGCATCCGGGTCCGGATGATCACCGGAGATCACGCGGTGACCGCGGCCGCGGTCGCGGGGCAGCTCGGCATCGACGGGGCCGTGCTGACCGGCGCGCAGTTCGGCGGCATGAGCGATCAGGAGGCGCTGAGCAAGATCGAGGACGTCGGCGTGATCGCCCGGGTCAGCCCCGAGCACAAGGTCCGCCTGGTCGACGTCCTCAGGAAGCAGGGCCAGATCGTCGCGATGACCGGGGATGGCGTTAACGACGCGCCGGCCGTGAAGAAGGCCGACATCGGGATCGCGATGGGCACCGGCACCGAGGTGACCAAGGAAGCCGCGGTGATGATCCTGACCGACGACAACTTCTCCACGATCATCAAGGCCGTCGAACTGGGCCGCGGGCTGTATGACAACCTCGCCCGGTACATCCGGTTCCAGATGGGCGGCCTGTTCGGCTACATCGCCACGTTCCTCGGCGCCAGCATCTTCAACATCGCCGAGGGCATACCGCTCCTTCCGCTGCAGACGCTGTGGGTGAGCTTCACCATGCTGTCCATCCAGTCCGTCGGGCTCGGGTACAGCGAGCCCGCCGCCGGGCTGATGGACCGCCCGCCGCTGCCGCCCAGCCGGCCGATCCTGACCCGGGGGATCCTGGTCTGGCTCGCCTTCGTGGGCCTGCTGATGGCGATCGGCACCCTGAGCGTGATCAGCTGGGCGGACCAGGCGCACGGGCTCGCCGTCGCCCGGACCACGGGCATGGTCACCTTCGCGCTGTTCACCTTGTTCTTCTCGATCGAGTCCAAAGACGAACGGGACTCAGCGTTCTCCCTCGACACCTTCTCCGACAAGACGTTCCGCATCACGACCGGCGGATCCTTCCTCCTGCTGGTCCTGTCCACCGTCTTGGGCATCTTCCACACGGTGATGAAGACCGTCACGCTCGACGTCCGGCAATGGCTGATCTGCACCGCCGCAGCACTGTCAGTCGTCGCTGTCGCTGAGATCCGCAAAGCAATCCTGCGGCGGACCGCCGCGAAGGCTGTGATGCCGGTCAGCCGGTGATCTGGAGTTCGTCGCGGACGTCGATGACGCCGCGGGCCAGGCGTCCCGGCTGCCGGTGCCACCCCGCAACGACTGTCTCCTCGTATCGCCCCAGCCGGTGACGGGGAGGTTCCTCCCCTCCCGTGTGCCGGGTGCCTGCGTCCGGCGCTTCCGGCAGTTACCCACGCCATCCGTCTTGACAAGCATCTGATCATAACTGATAATATGTTTCAGAACTGATGAATCCCGACAACAAGTCGGGGAGGCAAGGAGCCAATCGTGATGAAACAGGACAGCCAGACCGAGGCCAGGGGCCGCCCGGGTCAGGTCCGGGACCCGCACAGCTCGCTGCACAGCGAGGCCGGGGCGCGGCCCGGGGAGCACCCGGGGCGGTCCAAGAATCCCCTGGTCAAGGTGGCCGGGCTGGCCTGGCTGGAGTTCGAGAAGCCGGACCTGGACCGGGCCGGGCGGTTCGGCACCGACTTCGGCTTCACCGTGGCCGACCGGACGCCGGACACGGTGCTGCTGCGCGGTCGGCAGGCGGCGGCCGCGTGCCTGGTGGTCCGCCGCGGTCCGCGGGCCCGCTTCGTCGGGCCGGCCTTCGCCGCGGCCGCCCGGGACGACCTGGACCGGCTGGCCCGCGGCACCGGCGGGACGGTCACCGCGCACCGGGGCGGCCACGCCGTCCTGCTGCGCGACCCCAGCGGGATCCCGGTGCGCGTGGTGCACGACGTGCCGGACCTGCCCGCGCTGCCCGAGCGCGCCCCGCTGCCGCTGAACTGCGGGGCATCCGGGTGCGAGCCGGCCCGCGTCAACGCCGCCCAGCGGCCGGCCCGGCGGGCGGCGGAGATCCAGAAGCTGGGACACGTGGTGCTGGGCACCACCCGGTTCCGCGCCGCGCTGGACTGGTACCTGGACACGCTCGGGCTGATCGTCAGCGACTTCCTGTACCTGGACGGGCAGCGCGACCGCGGCCCGGCGATGGCGTTCATCCGCTGCGACCTGGGCAGCGTCCCGGCCGACCATCACACCCTGGCCATGGCCCTGCAGCCGCACACCGGGTACGTGCACTC
>Ga0209656_10000612_pt1 | contig 23435 bp, 22 predicted proteins | sample BogFormECP12_OM2_FD_188239 | JGI IMG/M metagenome (GOLD analysis project Ga0209656, IMG submission 188239) | Bog forest soil microbial communities from Calvert Island, British Columbia, Canada - ECP12_OM2 (SPAdes) (version 2) | ecosystem: Environmental > Aquatic > Freshwater > Wetlands > Bog ... | reverse complement strand
GCTGTCGAATGCGGACAATAGCTCGCCCGGGCTGGCGTAAACCTGGGCGGCGCCGGCCGCGGCCAGTTCATCGCGGCTGATGCCGCCGCTCAGCAAGCCGATGCACGGCACTGCGGCCTTGCGGCAGGCCTGGACGTCCCAGACTGTGTCGCAGCTGAAGACAGCCCCCTCCGGCCGCACGCCGGCCTTGGCCAGCGGCGGAGCCGACCGTGGCCTTCACCCGGCGAGCACGTACGATACCCGGCCCTGGAAAAAGCGCTACCCGTCTACCTCTACGGTGGCCTTCACCCGGCGCGTGCTCAACGCCGATCAGCTTGATATCCGCGCTACCTAAAATGACAGAACCACGTCAGCGTCCCGCTCGCGTGGCCGACTGAATCCCGGTCTCTGGCAAAGGCCGGATTACACAATGAATGCATGCGCCGACGGATCGGTAAGCGCCGTAGGAACAAAACGATAAGCACGATAATGACGATGACAACAATGGTTCCGATTCCGATATACATGGAGGTTTCCTCTCTCGGTGCCGCCGGCGGTGCCGGCATGTTCAAGCCGACTACCCATCCCAGCCCGCGTTAACCGGCCGAGCCCGCAGAACCGACCAGCACAACCCTCATCAGCGCATATCCCGCGGGCTGCGATCGGCAGCCCGCGGGAGAACCATCAGCGACCTAACGAACAGTGCTCACGCCAGCAAGCAGCGGGCACGACATCCCAGCATCGATCTACTCTCCCAGCCAGCGGCAGGGGGCACAGTCTCCCAATAGGGCTTCCGAACGAGCCCAGGCCCGCAAGTACTCACCCGCCAGCGGCTACCAGAAACCGAGTCTGCCCCAACTCAGCCGACCCGTTAACTCTCATTAGGCCCGCCGCACGCCGGGCCACATTTGTGCAGACGTCGCGATCAGCAGGCTTCTCCGTCAAGTTCGCTAGTGCCGTGCTGTGCGACGAGCCCATTCCCTCCGCTGCCCTCAGGTGCGCCGTCAGCTCGCCGACGGCCGTTCGACCCGGCGGCGGACGTTTGCGCGAGCGCCTGGTCCAGGCTCGTGAAGTTGGGGATCATGCGGTCAATGCCGGTGATCGCGAAAACGCGGAGGACGTGAGTGGCGGAGAGGACCAGCAGCAGCTCACCGCCTGCGGCCTGGGCGCGCTTGTGCGCCGCCAGCAGGGTATGAAGCCCGGACGAATCACAAAACTGAGTCCGGGTCATGTCGAGCACGAGCGTCCCGTGCCCGTGCCCGGCTGCCTCCAGCAGGGCCGACCGCAGCCCCAGGGCGTTGGTGATGTCGATCTCCTCGGGTGCCGTCACGACCGGCACACCGCTGACCACCTCAAAAGGGCACTTGCCGTCATGCATCGGTGTCACCTCCTGTAGCCGCGAGCACGGCTGCTGAACGCCGCCGCTGCCGGGCGCGCCGCTGTGCCTGTGCCGCATGGCGGGATGGGGTGGTGACCTGATCAGGGCATCACCAGGATCGGCCCCTAGCAAGAGGTCTGTCAATAGAAATACGAGAAAAATCTCGCGTGTTTTCTCTCGCTGGTTATACAATCAGGAGGCATGAGCGACTCTGACCAGAGCGGCGGCAACTGGACGCTGCTGACCGGGCACGGGCGCGTGCTGGTGGAGATCGGCCGCGACCCCGGCGCCCGGATCCGGGACATCAGCGCCACCGTGGGACTGGCCGAACGCACCGTCCAGGCGATCGTGGCCGACCTGGAGGGCGCCGGTTACCTCACCCGCACCCGCACCGGGCGGCGCGTCCGGTACACCGTCAACCACGACAGCCTGTTCCGGCACCCCGCCCAGGAAGGACAGCGGGTCGGCCCGTTCCTCAGCCTGCTCGCAGCGGCAGACCAGGACGCCCCCACCACACCGGGGCCGGACGACATCAAGTGAGATCGGGTGCCGGCAGACGTTATGCGAGTGGGAAGGCGAGCGTCCTCCCCGAACCCGCCCGTAGAAGGATCTGTGACTCCCGGAACCCAATGAGAGACCATCTGTTTGCGCCGTGAGGCGCCGTGGTTCGAGTGAAGGTGAGAGACCTTCGCCTCCGTCCTGTCGCGGCAGGGCGAGCCCGGCTAGGGCTGGACGGTGGCGGCGGAGTTGGCGGAAGTCAGCCTCAGCCGCGTTGGCTGATCCACACCGATACATGGGCGGGTTCCCATGCCTGGTGCACCACTCCGGCCAGGTCATCTTGGACCGCATCCAGGTCCACCGCGTCTGGCCGCGCTCGGATGATCAACCCCGGCACCGCGGTGCGCGAGCAACACCACTTCACGGTGATCTAGTATGCGGCGTTCCGCGAGCACATCGACATCCCAGCCCGCCGATAGGAGCCTGCGGCTAATAGCCCTGCCGACCAGACCCGAGCCTCCGATGATGAACGCGCGCATCCATGCACGATAGCGGCGCGCGGCTCCGCCACATCCGGTCCAGCCGAGCACGGACGTCATAGCGGTCGCCGACCTTCGTTCGCTGACGAGCCGGCTGCCGGGATCCGCTCGGTGCGCCTTGTGCAGAAGAGCTCACAACCGGTTAGTGTCAGACTGAGTCTGTAGAGGTCGGGGATGGGACGGGACACGCAGATGCGGGGCGACGGCGATCGGTGGGGCGCGGGAGGTCCCCCGATGTCGCGGCGGGTGCTGCTTGCCGCCGGCGGTGCCGTGCTGCTGTCGAGCACGGCGGCGGCTATGACTGCGGAGTACGACGCGCGGGCGCACAGCGCGGGGACGCAACTCCGTCCCGCGGCGGACGGCGCGGCTGGCCGGACCAGCGCGCGAGCCAGCCCCCGGTCCAGCACACGGGCCGGCGCCCCGTCCCAACCCGGCGAGGCCCGTCCCACCACCTCCCGGCCGGCCCGGCACCCGGAGTTGACCCGGCACGCGGCGCGCCCGCCACGCCACGAGCAGCCCAGACTGCCCTCTGGCGAGCCCATGTACACCGTCGAGGACGGGCCGAAGGTCGTCGCGCTGACCATCGACGATGGCCCGAGCCCGGTGTACACCCCGCAGATCCTCCGGATTCTGCGCCGGTACGGGATCACCGCGTCGTTCTCGATGATCGGGCAGAGCGCGGCCGCGTTCCCGGGGGTCGCGCGAGAGGTGGCGGCGGCCGGTCACATGATCGTCAACCACACCTGGAATCACTACAACCTCGGCTATATGTCGGCCGTGGCCGTACAGGACGAGATATCGCAGGCGACTGACGCGATCCACGCCGCCACCGGGGAACGTCCCCGGATGTTCCGCGCGCCCTACGGGGTGTGGCCGCCGGCCGTCTTCAGCTGCTGCGCGCAGGCCGGGCTGACCCCGCTGGCCTGGTCGGTCGACCCGCGCGACTGGTCGCGCCCCGGCGCCCGCGCGATCGTCCGCGACATCCTGGCGGACACCCGCACCGGCTCGATCATCCTGGAGCACGACGGCGGCGGAAACCGGTCGGAGACCGTGACGGCGCTGAAGATCTGGCTGCCCCGGCTGCTCGACAAGGGCTATCTGTTCACCACCCCGTTAGCCAGCCTCTGCGGTCACCGGCCGGTCGGCCCGGCCGTTGCCGCGACCCCCGACGGTAATCACCCGGAATCGCCGCGCCAGGTACGGCACCTGAGCCTTCCACTGCCGGGCATGCGCGATCGCCCAGGACGTGAACAGCAGGATCGTCGGGGTCTCCCGCGCCGAACACGGCGTAGCCCTGGGGTAGCGAAGACAAGCACCACTGCCCGTTCGGCAAAAAGGTCTTCTGGCCCGGCAGCGGCCGCGGGCCCTGCGGCAGGAAGCCGGGCGGTGCGGCGGCCACCGCCTTGGTCCGGCCTAACCTCCGCCTGCCGCCACATTGGCGATGAAAACGGCCACGAGGAAGCCGATCAAGGCGACGACCACGGCAATAGCAAGGATCTGGCCAAGGCGCGGGCCTTGATGCTTCAGGGAGTAATGTGGCGGCTCAGTCAGCCATGGCGGAATGTACGACATGATCAACCTCCCGATGCCCGGTGCCCCGTCCTGTTCTGATGCCGGGGCGGTCGGCCGGGGGCCGGAGCTGCCAACCGCCGCTGCCTGCGAACATCCCCTGTTCACCGCGGGCTCGATAGTGCCGGAAGGCCTCGAGCCGGGGGCCTAAGGTACCCTCCCGGCCGGCGCCGCCGGCCGCCATCTCGCCAGGTCCGCCGGCGTATCCTGACGCGACAGCCCGCCGGTTCGGTAATTCATCCGCATGGGCGGTGGTCCTCGCCCGGTCCATGCCCGGCCTGCTCCGGATGGATGACCTCATGGGTCTGGCGGCCGCCAACGGGAGCAGCGGGCGGGGTGAACGCGTGCCGCGCCGTTGCCACCAGCCACAACGCCAGCGTGGCCGCCACCAGGAGCGCAAGCGCGACTGTACTCGCGGTGATCAGCGCGATCACCCCCGCGATCAGAGCGGTGGCACCGAGCACACTCGCGAAGCTGGTGTAGGCCCGGGCCCGCTGGCCCTGGTACTGCTCCGCTGCGGCGCTCATGCCGCATCCGCCCACGATGCCAAGGACCAGCACGGCGGCGGCCGTGCCCCGGGCGCTGGAGATCAACCATGCCGTCGTTGAGTTGAGGAACGCGACATAGATGACGACGATGGCCGCCATGAACACCGTGGAGACGGCGTCCTTCCAGGTCAGCCTCATGGCTGGCACCCCCTTTCCGAACCATCCGAAGATGCCACTAATCAACGTCAGCCCCCGCGGGTGACCAGGCAAGAGCCAAAGGTCACCAAGGCAGAAGGCCGAAGACCGTGCCCCTGACAACATGCTCCCAACTACGCAGTCGCACCTATGGGACAAGCAGGTTCTGCCGTCCGCAATCAGGAACGACCGGGAGGAACCAGCGTCTCCGTCACTGAACGTGAGTGTCGGCAGCTATTCGCCAGCTCTCGATCCGTTATGGCGTCGGTCCTGGCTGGCCGGAGTAGCCGTCCATCCGACGCAGAATTGTCATCCTGGCTCACCTGCGCGTATGCCGCGTTGTTGGAGATGTATGTTGTTGGTGTGGCCGGGCCGGGGGTGGGCCCTTATTTCCGCATCTCCGGCTGGACATAAGACAAGGCGGCCGAGGGGGCATGATGCGGGCACGCGAACCGGACTACGAAGGCCTCGTGGAGCGGGACGGGGTGCGGGTCGGCTACGACGTGTTCGGCGCGGGCGAGCCGACGATCTTGCTGCTCACGTCCTGGGCGATCGTGCATGCCCGGCAGTGGAAGGCTCAGGTGCCGTACCTGGCGCGGCGATTCCGGGTCATCACGGTCGAGGGTCGCGGCAACGGCCGGGCCGACCGGCCGGTGACCGCCGAGGCCTACAGCGACCGGGAGTACGTCGACGACGCGATCGCGGTACTGGACGCGACCGGGGTGGACCGGGCCGTGGTCGTCGGCCTGTCGCTGGGCGGCCGGCACGCGCTGCAGCTGGCGGCCTGGTATCCGGAGCGGGCGGCCGGGGTGGTCGCGATCGGCACGGCGCTGCCCTGGCCGGTCCCGCCGGACTTCGATGAGCCGAAGGACAGCTATGAGGGCTGGGGGAAGGCGAACCGGCACTACTGGCTGGCCGACTACCGCGGCTGGGTCGAGTTCTTCATGTCGCAGGTGTTCACCGAGCCGCACTCGATCAAGCAGTGGGAGGACGGGGTGGGCTACGGGCTGGAGACCACCGCCGAGACGCTGCTGCTGACTGGCCCGGCCCTGGGCGTGCTCACCGAGGCGGATGCCGAGGCCATCTGCCGGGACGTGCGCTGCCCGGTGCTGATCGTGCACGGCGACCAGGACGGGATCGTGCCCTACGAGACCGGCGTGGCGCTGGCGCGCTGGACCGGCGGGCAGATGGTGACCATCCACGGTGGCGGCCACGCCCCGACGGGACGTGATCCGGTCCGGGCGAACCTGCTCATCCGGGAATTCGCCGAGTCCCTGGGCCCGGGGACACCGGGGCCGCGGACCTGGACCCGGGGCCGGGATCGCCGCAAACGGGTGCTGTACGTCAGCTCGCCGATCGGGCTCGGCCACGTCCGCCGCGACCTGGCCATCGCCGGCGAACTGCGGGCCCGGCGCCCGGACCTGGAGATTGACTGGCTCACTCAGCACCCGGTGACCCAGGTGCTCCAGGAGCAGGGCGAGCGAGTCCACCCGGCGTCGCGCTGGCTGGCCAGCGAGAGCGCGCACATCGAGTCCGAGGCCGGCGAGCACGACCTGAACGTGTTCCAGGCCGCCCGCCGGATGGATGAGATCATGGTGGCGAACTTCATGGTCTTCCATGACCTGACCGCCGACGAGCCTTACGACCTGTGGATCGTCGACGAGGGCTGGGACGTCGACCATTTCCTGTTCGACAACCCCGAGCTCAAGCGGACCGCGTACGCGTGGCTCACCGACTTCGTGGGCTGGCTGCCGATGCCCGAAGGCGGCGCCGCCGAGGCCGCCCTCACCGCGGACTGGAACGCGGAGCATATCGAGCGGATGCGCCGCTACCCGCGGCTGCGGGACCGGTCGATCTTCGTCGGGAACCCCGGCGACCTGGTGGATGTTCCGCTCGGCCCGGGCCTGCCGGCCGTGCGCGACTGGACGCTGGAGCGCTACACCTGTGCCGGGTACGTCACCGGATTCACTCCCCCGGAGGACCGGCAGGCGCTGCGAGCCGAGCTCGGCTACCGGCCCGGCGAGCGGATCTGCCTGGTGACCGTGGGCGGCTCAGGGGTCGGAGGGCACCTGCTACGCCGGGTCGCGTCGGCGTTCCCGCTGGCCGAGAAGGCCGTCCCGGGCCTGCGGATGATTGCCGTGACCGGTCCGCGGATCGACCCGAGGTCAATCCCGGTACCCGAAGGCGTCGAAGTACGGGGCTACGTCCCGGACCTGTACCGGCACCTGGCCGCCTGCGATTTGGCGGTGGTCCAGGGCGGGCTGACCACGACCATGGAGCTGGTCGCAGCGCGCAGGCCGTTTATCTACGTGCCGCTGGCCCACCATTTCGAGCAGCAGATCCACGTGGCCCACCGGCTCGATCAGTACGGCGCCGGGAGGCGCCTGGACTATACGGCCATCGACCCCGAGTACCTCGCCGAAGCCATCGTCACGGAGATCGACCGCCCGGTCGCCTACCGCCCGGTGGAGACCGATGGCGCCGCACAGGCCGCGGCCCTGCTGGCTGACCTGCTGTAGCCGCCTGGCCCGGGCTCTGCCTGCGAGGCTTACCCGGTGGCGAGCCGATCGTACCGGCCGCCTTGAGCTCGCTCCGCGATCCGATGGAGAGCTTGCGGTACACACTGCGCAGGTGATACTCGATGGTCTTCGGGCTCAGGAACAAGGCGGCGGCGGTTTCCCTGGTCGTGCGCCCCTCGGCCAGGCTCAGTGCGATCTGCAGCTCCTGCGGGGTCAGGTCGTTGAGGGTGGTCATGTCGCGCCGCCGCACGGTCACGCCTGTCGCGGCTAGTTCGGCCCGCGCCATCTCCGACCACGGGCCGACGCCGAGGCGGTCGAACACGTCCACCGCGGCGCGAAGCTGCTCGCGGGCCCGGACGCGCTGCCGCTCCCGCCGCAGGCGAGCGTGGCGCCGGACGACCCGGACGCCCGTTACGCCGGGGTGCTGCTGTGGCGCGCCCTGGTGGACGAGCGGGCCCTGCCGGACGGCGTGGCGCGGCCGCGCTCCGGTGAGCCGTCCCGGGAGGTGTACGCCGGCCCCTGCCGCTTTCAGCCGAACGGGGCCGGCGTGGCAGCTACCCCGATTCCGGCTTTGTCTCTCATCGAGCGCATGTCCGTGGAGCGTGCCCCGGTCACCGCGTTCGCCCCCGCAGCCAGGCCGCCCGCGCCTTCCGCGCCCAGTGGGCTGAGGTCGCCTCACCCCAGCGCGTACTCCACGGCACGCCTGCTCCCAGCAGACCTGCCCCACGCCTGGGCCTCCTCGAACGCCGCGTCGCCTAGCCGGACCGCCACCGGGCCAGGTCGGCGTCGCCGGGCGGGTCGCGCGGCACGTACGCGTGCAGCCAGCCGCTGCCCCTGGCTTCCAGCAGCGAGCGCGCCGCGGCGAGCAGGCGCACGGCCCGCCGCGCGTCGTCCTGCTGCCCGGCCACGGCCGCCATGGCCTCGAGGTAGTAACCGGCGCTCGTCTCGTCCCCGGTCTCGGCCGCCAGCGTCAGCCCTTCCTTCAGGTGCCCCTCCGCGGCGGCCGGGTCGCCCTGGGCCCGCCTGGCCAGCGCCAGGTCGTAGAGGGAGATGAGCGGGACGATCGCCTCCGGTGCGCGGCGCCCTTCGGCCAGGCCGTCGGCGAACAGCCGCGCCGCGCCGTCGTAGCCTGCGGCCACGTGTCGCGGAGATCGCCGGCTCGCTGCTCGACGACCTCGCCGCGCACGACCGGGACCCAGTCGACCTGCTGGAGTCATTCGCGTTCCCGCTCCCGGTCACCGTGATCAGTGAGCTGCTCGGCGTCCCCGCCGCTGACCGGGACAAGTTCCGCGCCTGGTCCGGCGCGGTCGTCTCGTCGGTCGCCCGGCCGGAGCAGATGCGCACGGCCGCCACCGAGATGATCGCGTACTTCACCGCTCAGGTCGAGGCCAGGCGCCGTTCCCCCGGCGCGTCCGACGACTTGCTCGCCGCGCTGGTCCAGGCCCGGGACCAGGAGGACCGGCTGAGCACGGGCGAACTGATCAGCATGGTGTTCCTGCTGCTCGTGGCGGGGCACGAGACGACCGTCAACCTGATCGCCAGCGGCACGCTAGCGCTGCTGCTCGACCCGGCCGCGCACGCCCGGCTGCGTGCCGACCGGTCGCTGCTGCCGGTGGCGGTGGAGGAGATGCTGCGCTACACCAGCCCGGTGAACCACGCGACGTTGCGGTTCACCACCGAGCCGACGCCGCTGGCCGGCATGGACATCCCGGCCGGGCAGATCGTGATCGCCGGACTGAGCTCGGCGAACGGGATGCTACCCGGTTCGCCGAGCCCGATGCGTTCGATGTGGACAGGGATAGCGGCGGGCACGTGGCATTCGGCCATGGAATCCACTACTGCCTGGGTGCGCTGCTGGCCCGGCTGGAGGCGGAGATCGCGTTCGGCGCTCTGCTGGACAGGTTCCCCGACATGACCCTGGCCGTGCCGCCGGCGGACCTGCGCTGGCGGCCGAGCACGCTCATCCGCGGGCTGGAAAGGCTCCCGGTCCGGCTCTATGGTGCCGGTTAGCTCCCGCCGGCCCGAGCACCGCTGCCCGTCCGGGCTCAATAACGTGTGCGAGCTACCGGGACGGGTCCTTATCATCCAGGCATGGAGCTTCGCGAAGAACTTCCGGACGCTAAAGAGCCTGTGCGGAGATCCACCTGCGGGCATTCGGTGACCACGGCCTTGTCGTGGCCGACCTGGCCGATACCCTGCGAGAGACCATCACGCCGAAGGATGGTCTGTCGCTGGTTGCCGGGCACGACGGGCAGATCGTCGGGCACGTCATGTTCACCCGCAGTCTGCTCGACGCCCCCCGGCGGCTGGTTGAGGTGCACGTGCTCAGCCCCTTGGCGGTCATGCCTGGCTACCAAAAGCGCGGCATCGGCTCGGCCCTGGTGCGGAAGGGGCTGAAGGCACTTGCCAGGCGGGCCGTCCCCCTGGTCTTCCTGGAAGGAGATCCCGGCTATTACTCACGCTTCGGGTTTGCGCCCGGTGGCGACCTGGGCTTCCGGAAGCCATCCCTGCGCATTCCCGATGGTGCCTTCCAGGCCATCAGGCTCCCGGAGTATGAGCCGTGGATGACAGGGACACTGGTCTATGCAGAGCCGTTCTGGCGGCACGACTCAGTCGGTCTCCGTGACCCCAGCGCATAGTGCCACGAAGGCAAACCTCGCATGACGGGGCACGAGCTGCCGTCGCTTGAGCAGCTTCGACCAGACCTGGCCGCTCAAACCCGGTCGGCGCGAGGCCTCGCGACTGTAGTGGCGGGGACCGCCACGATCGCGAAATCAGCCAGCATCCAGAACGGGGAGATCTGCGCGGATCCGGTCGAGCAAACGGCACAACTCCTGGCCGCACGGAATCGGCAGGGATACGGGTAATAGGTGGTCGCGGGCCTTGCGGGTGTTCGCTGTCCGTGACGTTCATGGTGCCGCCTGGCAGGGCCGGGGGTCTCCCGTCCCTGGCGGGGGACCAGCGTAGCCGGGAGAGCCGGGCTGGACCGGACGGGCAGCAGGCCCGCGCTGCACGCGTCGCCCCTTTACCGGCTGCTTTCCTAGCCGGGCGCAGCCTGTCACCATGTCGGAGCCGGATACCGCTCACCTGCTACGGCGTGGTGACCGCGCCGGGGCTGGCCGGCTGACAGGCCACCACGGCCCGGTCCTGGCGCGCGAGGTGCAGCCGATTGCAGGACGCGATCGGCGCGCACGATGGCATGCCCGCGTTCGCCCGTCTGGCTTCGACCAGGCAGCCGTCCTCGTCACCGCAGCCTCGGCGAAACCTGCACGACCTCCATCAGCTCCACCAGCACCCTCGCCGAGGGGAATGTCTGGTACCGGATCACCGAGACCATGAAGTAGATGCGGTTCATCGCGATGTTCTGCCGGAAGCGGCAAAGCCAGCCGCGGCGCTAGCTGACCGGCGCCGAGGGGGCGATCCCCGCCGCGGCAGCGATCCTCGCCGCTTCCGCCTCCGGGTCGCCGCCCTCGGGCACGCAGATGATGAGGCGGCTGAAACGTCCCGGCGCCACGTCCACCTGGACCGCCGGCCGGTCGCGGTGCAGGATGCAGAAATCGTAGCCATCACCGTGTCGGCGGGTGCCCAGCGCAGCGTGCCCGGCAAAGCTGACCCCCGCCATCCGCCACCCGCGGAGGCCCAGCCACGGCTTGGGATCGGGCGCCACAGAGACGACGGAGGAGAGGCGGACCCGGATGTTGCCGTGGAAACCCCAGATTTTCTCGCCCAGGGTGAGATGGACTACCAGGTCCTCGTCGTCGACAATCAGCTCGGCCATTGGGTCAAGGATACGCGCGTCGGCCGGCGTCCGATCACGCTCAGCGACTGCGGCTGGTCCGCGGCCAGTGCGCAGGTATCCGCCGTCCTGGACGCCTGTCCTGCGCCATTCTTACCGGGCGTGTAGATGCAGGATGGCGTCGTTCAGCGTGGGCGTCCGCAAGCCATGTGGATTACCGGATACTCCTTGGCCGTCGCCATCGGCGGGAAGTAGCTGGTCTTGCGATCATGAGCTACCCGTGGCGGGTCTCCGCGCGCTCACGAGGTGGCCTGCTGCTCTGGCGGTGGTGCCGGCGGATCGGCTGATGCCGTCCCGGGCACCTCCAGTGCCGGCGGTGCGGCGGATGCAGGCAGCTGCGCCTTCATCCGGGCCAGTTCGCCGTCCACGTCATGGCCTGCGGTCAGGGCATCCAGCTGAGACTGGACGTCATCGCGTCCGCCGGGCACGGTAGCGTCCGGCAGGGCGCCGGAGGCCAGCAGCTCATCCAGCGCGCCAGCCCGGGCCTGCATCTGCTCGGTCTTGTCCTGAGCGCGCTGCATGGCCAGGCCGATGTCGCCCATCTCCTCGGAGATCCCGCTGACCGCCTCCCCGACGTGGGTCTCTGCCTCGGCCGCGGTGTAGGCAGCCTTGATGGTTTCCTTGCGGGTACGGAACGCACCCACCTTCGCCTCCAGCCGCTGCGAGGCGAGGGTGAGTTTCTCCTCCTCGGCCTGCAGTGACGCCTGCTGGCCCTGCAGGTCGCTGATCTGGGAGGTTACCGCCGCCCGGCGGATCAGCGCCGCACGAGCGAGATCCTCGCGCCCTGCGGCGAGCGCCTGCTGCGCCTGGCCCTGCAGTTTGCCGGCCGACAGCTGCAGCTGCGTGACCTGCAGTTCGACGCGCTTGCGGCTGGTCGCCACGTCCGCAACCCCCCGGCGTACCTTGTTCACCATCTCAAGCTGCTGTTCGTAGGAGTAATCGAGCACCTCACGGGGATCCTCGGCGCGGTCCAGCGCCTTATTCGCCTTCACCCGGAACAGGGCGGCGATACGACGGCTGATGCTCATCCCGGCCCACTTCCCTTCACTGGCTGGAAGCCCTGGCCCGATGCTACGTCCGGGGCCAGCAGGCCGGGCATCACCAGTTCTCGCAAGTCAGATCTCCCGGGCAAGTCCTGAACGCAACCATTCGCCGCCGTTTGCCGCCAGCCGCCACATCGGCCAGGTGGCCGCCGATGGCGGGCCGGGCTGTGTGACGAGAGTGACGGAGCGATTGTGATGACAGGCTGGCTCGGGCACCTTCGGTGCCCTACCCGGGGAGGGCGGTGGCCGGGACGCCCGGGGGTGGGTTGCCGGGTTGCAGGGTGCCGGCCGCTATCTGCTCGGCGGCCCAGTCGATCCACTCGATCTGCAGGGCGTAGAAGCGCCGCCCGAACTCGATGACGAGACGGCTGGCACGCTGCTGCTGGCTGGCCGACCAGTCGACGCCGGCGAGGGCGTGGTCGATCTCGCCCAGGTGCCGGGCGTACTCGGCGCGGTCCCGGGCCAGCAGCGCCAGCGCCTCCCCGGTGGGCAGGACCCATGTGCAGAACACGCGGAGCTGGGCCGGGTGGCGGATGGAGTAGTCCGGCTCGGTGTCGCGGAGCCAGGACCGCAGTTCGGCTAGTCCTTCGGGGGTGGTCTGGTAGATGCGGCGGCCGCGCGGGCCCTCGCCGGTCTGCCGGATGAGGCCGCCGGCCAGGAGCTTGGCCAGCTCCGGATAGATCTGGCTGTGCTGCGCCGGCCAGACGTTCCCCATCGAGACGCTGAACAGGCGGGCCAGGTCATAGCCGCTCCTGGGCTCGCCGGCAAGCAGGTTGAGCAGAGCATGACGCAGTGACATGCCTAAAATTTTACATGTAGGCCTTGACATGTCAAAGCAGAAGATGTTCAACTACACATGTCAAAGTCAACATGTAGGAGCTGACATGAGGAAGATGACACCTGAGGCGATCCATGCCCGGCGCTGGGCCACCCTCGCGGTGCTCTGCCTGTCCTTGCTGCTCGTGGTGGTGGACAGCTCCATCGTGAACGTGGCGCTGCCCACCCTGTCCCGCGCGCTGCGCGCGTCAACCACCTCCCTGCAGTGGATCACCGACGCGTACACGCTGGCCGTGGCCGGCCTGCTGCTCACCCTCGGCAGCCTGGGCGACCGGATCGGCCGGCACCGCCTGCTCGCGGCCGGCCTGGCCGTGTTCGGCCTGGGATCGGCGCTGGCCGGGATGTCCAGCTCGGCCGGCCAGCTCATCGCGTTCCGGGTGCTCATGGGCATCGGCGCGGCCGCCATCATGCCGGCCACGCTGTCGATCCTTACCAACGTGTTCACCAACCCAGCCGAGCGGGCCAAGGCGATCGGCGCCTGGTCGGCGGTGGCGGGCCTCGGTGTCGCTATCGGCCCCAGCACGGGCGGCTGGCTGCTGGAGCACTTCGCCTGGGGATCGATCTTCATGGTGAACCTGCCCATCGTGGCCGTGGCACTGGCCTCCGGCCGGTTCGTGATCCCGCCCTCGGCCAGCCCGCACCGCAAGCCCCTCGACCCGGCCGGGGCCGTGCTGTCGATCGCCGGCCTGCTGGCCGTGGTCTACGCGATCATCGAGGCCCCGCAGCACGGCTGGCTGAGCGGCACCACCGTGGGCAGCGCGGCCGGCGGCCTGGTCATCCTCGCGGCCTGGGTGGCGGTCGAGCTGCGCAGCTCGCACCCGATGGTGGACCTGCACGTCTTCGCCAGCGCCCGGTTCAGCGCGGCAAGCTTCGCGGTGACCATGATCTTCTTCGCGCTGTTCGGCTGGCTGTTCCTGTTCACCCAGCAGATGCAGTTCGTGCTCGGCTACAGCGCCCTGCAGGCCGGGGTGCGCACCTTGCCCTTCGCCCTGGCCATGGGAGTGACCTCCGCCGTCTCGGCCAAGCTGGCCGCGCGGGCCGGCACCAAGCTATCGGTCGCCGCCGGGCTGGCGTTTATGGCCGCCGGATTCGGCCTGATGACCACCTCCACCGTGCACACCGGCTACCCGTTCCTGGCCCTGGCCAGCGTGATCCTCGCGATCGGCATGGGGCTGGCCATGGCGCCCGCCACCGAGTCGATCATGGGCTCCCTGCCCCCGGCCCAGGCCGGCGTGGGCTCGGCGGTCAACGACACCACCCGGGAAATCGGCGGGGCCGTCGGCGTCGCGGTGATGGGATCGGTCGCCTCCTCGGCGTTCTCCAGCCACCTGCACGCCAGCCTGGCCCACCTGCCCGCGGGCTACGCCCACGCCACCGGCTCCCTGAGCGCCGCGCTCACCGCGGCCCGCCAGACACACAACGCCGGCGGCCAGATCCTCGCCCACGCCGCCCAGCACGCCTTCATCACCGGTTCCGACACCGCCGTGCTCGCCGCCATCGCCGCGGCCCTGCTGGGCTCGCTGGCCGCCGCCGTCTTCCTGCCGGCCAGGGCCGAACAGAGCGCCACCCACACCGTCACCGCACCGGCCACGCAGCCCGCACCGGCCACGATGATCGCGCAGCCCGCGCCCGCTGGCCGTATCCCGGTCACCGCGGGCCGCCCAGCCTGACCGGCCAGGCCCGCCCCGCGGGCCGGCCACGACCCAAACCCACCGCCGGCCGCCGGCCGCCGGAGGGTGCCGACCCAGATCCCGGGCCTGCACGTAACGGCGCACCGTCTTCGGATCCGCATCGCACAGCGGCGCCGCCGAATGCGCGACGCCCATCGCATCAAACGCTTCGAGAATCTGCATGATCTCCCTGTCAGACTTCTTCACGGCCCCTCCGGGACCGGCTCGGGTGTGACATCACAGCCACCGAGCCAACTCCCGGAGGGGCCTCAGTCATCGGACCGACACCTAACGGTCTAGTCCGGATAAAGGGAGATCAGGTGTCCGCCGGACGGGAACCGTCATGTCCGTCTACGGGGATCTTGGCGTGTCCGCTGACATCTGCGCCTGGCCCTCGGTCCGGTGGGTGATCCCGGGGCTGACGGCCTGTCTGGCTTCGGAAAGTACCCTTGGGCGATGTTCTCGCCTCAAGGCCCGTCTCTGCGTGAACTGGCGATGCAGGCGCTGTCCTCGGTCGAGGGCGGCTACGACCTGCTTGCTCCCAAGTTCGATCACACCCCTTTCCGCACCCCCGATGGCATGCTTGACGCGACCGCCGGCGCGTTGCGCCCGCTCGGCCCGTTCGGCCGGGGATTGGACGTGTGCTGCGGCACCGGCGCGGGCATGCGGGTCCTCAGATCCCTGTGCCAAGGACCGATCATGGGCGTCGACTTCAGCACTGGCATGCTCGCGCAGGCGCGCAGTGCGCATCCGGACGCCGAGTGGGTACGGGCCGACGTCCGGGCCCTGCCCTTCGCCGAGGCCTTCGACCTGGCGGTCAGTTTCGGAGCGCTCGGGCACTTCCTGCCCGCCGAACGGCCCGCGCTGTTCGCCGGCGTGTACCGCGCGCTGCGGCCTGGCGGGGTTTTCGCTTTCCCGGTCGGCGCGCCGCAGCCCATCACCTCAAGCTGGTACTGGGCACTGCTCGGGTTCGACCTGGCCATGCGGGTCCGCAATGCCGTGTGGCGTCCCCCGTTCGTCATGTACTACGGCACTTGCCCGCTGCCCGCGGTCCGCAACGACCTGACAGCATCCGGATTCACCGTGACGACAGTCCCCTTGACGGCTCTAGGCCGACGCCAGGACGGCAGCCCGCGGTACCGGCTTGTCCTCGCGCGAAGAGCCAGCACGCCCTGACTGCTGCGTACGCCGTTGGACTGCCTCCGATCGCGGTCTCAGTCCTGCCCCGCAGGACCGCCGGCCAGGACCGTCCGATCGTGCGTTCTGACACAGGGAGGCTGCGCCGCAGCTGAGCACAGCGATCCAGATGCTCGGATCAACCTTTCGGCCGGTACAGAAAGCTCCCAGGCAGCGACGTGGTGGCATCGTTCCATTGTGGCCTGCCGCGCCACTCCGGACCATGGTGTAGGACGCTGGACGCGGACCGCGCGATAACGTGGTCCGGTGGCATGTCGCATAACGGAACTCGTCCTCGACGCACACGATCCTGACCTGCTGGCCCGGTTCTGGTGCACGGTCCTCGGCTATGTCGAGCTCGACCGTGTCGACGGCAGCATCGAGATCGGACCGCCGGAGGCTGGCTTCGGCGGTCCGCAGCCCACCATCGTCTTCGACCGGACGGACGAACCCAAGAGTGGCAAGCTTCGGCTGCACATCGACGTCAACGCCACCGACCGCGATCAGGAGGCGGAGCTCGACCGGCTGCTCGCGGCGGGCGCCCGCCGGGCCGATATCGGCCAGACCGGCAACGAAAGCTGGCACGTGCTGGCCGACCCGGAGGGCAACGAGTTTTGCCTGCTGCGACGGCGGGTGCCGGCGGTGTAGGAGCGTCGACATCGTCGCCGCTGCACCCCACCTGACCCACTGCGGAAGGAGCCGCAACTCATGCCACGTCTCTACGGTCCCGGGCACTTCACCGAGGACCCTTACTCACAAGTCGTTTCGGCCCCACGGCATTCCGGTGGATGATCTCGTCGCTGTCCTCCAGAAGGAGATTAGGCGCAGTCGCATCGACAACGCCGTGCTCGCCGCCTACGAGATGTTCACAACCTCGGCGGCCGATACGCCGCGGCTCTTCGACCGGCGTCGCCGCCAGATCGCAGCGGCCCCGTGCGGCCACGTCGTGTCGTGCCGGACATGACGCGTGGTCCCCTGCCCGGCTGGTCGACGTGAGACCCTTACCTGAAGGCCCGCCTGAGTGCGAGCTCAACGCGGCGGAGCGACCGCGAGATTCTGGATGGCGCGAGATGCCCGAGCCGGGCAGGATGACGGACAACCCCGGTGATCAGCGTGCCGGTGAAGGCGGCCGCGAACTCACTGCGTTCCGGAGGATGGCCGAGGCGACCCAGACGCGCCTGAGTACAGTCCGGCAGCGGCTGGCGCGGTACGAGCACATTCCTGTGGTCGGTGTCATCGCCGGGACCTATAGGCGAGACCGGGAATCGGCAGGATCGGTCCTGGGCAGCGCGATCGCGTTTCGCCTGTTTCTGTTTTTCGTGCCATTGCTGCTCCTAGCGGTCGGCATCGCGGGGTTCGCCTCTGGGTTCGTCGATGCCCGCACAGTCAGCAGGACAACTGGCGTGTACGGTAGCCTCGGGGCGGAGATCAGCGCGGCTTTTCACCAGCCTGGGTACACGCGATGGTTCGCGGTGCTGTTCGGCCTGTTCGGGGTGCTGACGGCTGGCCGGTCGCTGAGCAGGGTCCTGCGGGCAGCGAGCGCAGCCGCGTGGCGGCTGCCGCTGTCGGGATCCCGGGCTTCGCTTCGCGCGGCGGGCGTGGTGGCCGGCCTGATCTGCGGCATAGCCCTGATCGCTATCCTGGTCAATCGAGTCCGGGAAGACCTGGGACTGGGCGTGGCGGGCCTTGCGTTTGTCCCGGCCCTGGTGATCTACGGACTGGCGTGGCTGGGCGTCTCGATGATGCTGCCGCGTGCCACCGACGACCCGGGAGCGCTGCTGCCAGGATCCTTGCTCGTGGCTCTGACCATCACGGTCATGCACGCCATCAGTGAGTTCTATCTCCCGGACCGGCTCGACCGGGCAAGCCAGCTCTACGGAGCGATCGGCACCACCATCGTGACGCTGGGCTGGTTCTTCATCCTCGGCAGAGGAGTCGTGCTGGCCATGGAGCTGAACGCGGCAATCTACGAACGGTACGGAAGCATTTCTCAGGTTGTGTTCTCGCTCCCGGTTTTCCGGGTCCTGGCCCGCAGGTCCGCGCGGGTACGCAGGTTCTTCGGACTCCGGTAGCAGGTTCAGCGCTTCGTGGGACGGGGTGCCGCCGTATCGAATGCACAAGGCAGGGCTTACACTCGGGCGCGATGGACGGACCGGCGGCCGCGAGGACCGCCGCGGCGCTCGCGCAGGCGGCCAGGGTCGGGCCCTTTTTCATGGTCGAGCCGTGGACTCCCGCGGGCCGGTGGCGGCCGCTGCGCGGGCTGGTATCCGATCCGGCGGCGCTGTCGGAACGGGTCGGCTACGCTCGCCGCGCCCTGGCCCGCCGCGCGAGGATCGCCGCTGGTGAGGTCGAAGAACGGGTCGCCGCCTCGATCGTGTTCGGTGACATGGTCTCGCGGCTGGTGTCACCGCAGCTCGGCGCGGCGGTTCTGGGCGGAGTGGTGCCCGATCTGACCGTGGCGGACCTGTGGTGGCGGCCAGCTCAACGGGACGAGGGCGGCCCGTGGCCGCTGGCGGCCGGGCCAGCGGGTGGCACCGAGGTCGGCGATCTGGTGGAAGGTAGGCAGGTTCGGCACGCCGCCGAGTTGATGGCCGAACGGGCCCACGCACTCACCTCTCCCGTGACGGCTGCCTTCGCCACTCCGTTCCGGCTATCCCGCCGGGTGTTGGACGGCAACGTGGCGTCGGCGCTGGCCGGCGCGTCCGCCATGCTAGCCGGGAGTTGCCCGGCCCGGGCGGAGGCGGCGCACCGGCTGACCGCGCACATCCTGGCGCTGGAGCCGCTGCGGGGTACCGGGGAGTTCGTCGGGTCAGGTCCCGGCGGACCGCGGCGGCAGTTCGTGCGGCACAGCTGCTGCCTGCTGTACCGGGTGCCGGGCGCGGGAACCTGCGGCGACTGCGTGCTGACGGCTAGCCGATCACGCTTATCCGATGACCCCGAGCAGGTCGGCGCGGGCCGTGGCGAGCGAGGGGCCGTACCAGGTCAGCAGCCGGCCGGAGACGAGCACGGCGCGCTGGGCGGGGAACTCCTCCGGGCCGTCGGCCGCGGTGAACGGGTATGGCTCGTCGGGCAGGAGCACCAGGTCCGGCGCGGCTGCCCTGATCCTCTCGACCTCGACGTGCGGGTAGCGCTCCGGGCCCGCGCCGAACACGTTCTCCAGCCCCAGCCGCGCCAGCACGTCGCCGGTGAACGTGCGCGCGCCAACCACCATCCACGGGTCGCGCCAGACCGGGACCGCGACCCGACGGCTGGGCCGGTCTGACCAGGGCCGGGGCGCGGGCCCGGCCCAGGCCTGCTCCGCGACGGCGAGCCAGCCCGGCACGGCCAGGCCCAACGGCCCGGTGAGCAGGCGCCGCAACGACGCCAGCGCTTCCGGCACCGACTCGATCACGGTCACCCACACGGCCAGGCCCGCCTCCCGCAGCCGGGCGACGTCCAGCTTGCGGTTCTCCTCCCGGTTGGCGATCACAAGGTCGGGCGCCAGGGCGGCGATCCTGGCCCGTTCGGGATTCTTGGTGCCCCGGACCCGGGTCACGGCTAGGCCGGCCGGGTGAGTGCACCAGTCGGTAGCCCCCACCACCCGGCCCGGCGCCGACCGCGCCACCGCCTCGGTCAGCGAGGGCACCAGCGACACCACCCGCCGGGCCGGGCCGGGCAGCTCGACCGGGTGCCCGAGATCATCTCGCCACACCGCCACACCGTCACACGTTACGCCGGTACTGGCCGCCGACCTCGAAGAACGCCTCGCTGATCCGGCCTAGCGAGCAGTGCCTGACGGCCTCCATCAGGGCCTCGAAGACGTTCCCGCCGCCGGCTGCCGCCTCCTTGAGACGCCGCAGGGCGGCCGGGGCGACCTCCGCGTGCCTGGCCTGGAAGTCGGCCAGCCGGTCCAGTTGGCTCTGTTTTTCGGCCTCGGTGGCCCGGGCCAGCTCGACTTCCGCGGGCGCGGCACGGTTGGCGTCGGGGTCGGTGAAGACGTTGACGCCGACGATGGGCAGGGTGCCCTCATGCTTACGCTGCTCGTACAGCATGGACTCGTCCTGGATCTTGCCGCGCTGGTAGCCGGTCTCCATGGCGCTGAGGACGCCACCGCGCTCAGCGAGGCGGTCGAACTCCGCCAGCACGGCCTCCTCGACCAGGTCGGTGAGCTGGTCCAGGATGAACGAGCCCTGCAGCGGGTTCTCGTTGCCGGCCAGGCCCCATTCCTGGTCGATGATCATCTGGATGGCGAGCGCGCGCCGCACCGAGTGCGCGCTCGGGGTCGTCACTGCCTCGTCGTAGGCGTTAGGTAAGGCACGATCGGAGCCGGGGCGCGCGGTCCGGCCCCGCTTAACCATCCTCCTCGGGTCACCGCGCCGCAAAAAGGGGACATTTTGCCCATATCGCTCCCGTGGGGAGCGGCGGAAATTCAATTAATGCGGCATTGTATTGACTCTTTTAAGTAGAACGCCACATTCATTTGAATCTTGGGAACCACAGGGATGATGCGGGTTAGGACGCAAGGGCGTGATGGGTGGCCAGGGCGGGCGGCCACGTCGTTCGGGACAATGACGGGCGCGGACGGGCGCGGCACCTTTCCTCCTTACCCTCGTCCGGGGGTAGCCGGGTCGGGCGGCGGGCCGGACGATGGGGCGATGACCGAGCAGCTGGAATGTGTGACGGACGCGGACGCCGGGCCGGTGCGCTTCCCGGTCGGCGATGACCTGGGCCGCTCGCGCGGGACCGACTTCTACCTCACCGAGGAGCAGCTCACGGATCGGGAAAGGAACCTGCGCGACCGGGTACGGCGGTTCTGTGACACCGAGGTCGTGCCGGTGGCCGGGGAGTACTGGGAACGGGCCGAGTTCCCGGCCCCGCTGCTGCGCGGGTACGCCGGGCTGGGCGTGGCCGGCGCGGCGATCCAGGGCTACGGCTGCGCGGGGATATCCCCGGTAGGCGAGGGGTTCATCGTCGCCGAGCCCGCGCGCGGCGACGGCAGCCTGGCCACGCTGAACGCGGTGCACTCCGGGCTGGCCATGAGCACCATCGCGCTGCTAGGTTCGGCCGAGCAGCGGCAGCGCTGGCTGCCCGTAATGGCAGGAGCAGCAAGCTCGGCGCGTTCGCGCTGACCGAGCCCGAACACGGCTCGGACGTAGAGCGGCTGGCCACCCGGGCCGAGCGCGACGGCGACGAATGGGTGCTGCGCGGTCACAAGCGCTGGATCGGCATCGGCACCGTCGCCGATCTGGTCATCGTGTGGGCCCGCGACGACGACGGGAACGTCGCGGGCTTCGTCGTCGAGCACCCCCGGCGGGGCGGACGATCCCGTGCCCGGCTATCACGCTCGCGCGATCGAGGGGAAGACCGCCAACCGCGCCGTCTGGCAGGCGCACATCGTCCTCGACGGGGCGCGGGTCAAGGCCGACGCTAGGCTGGCCCGGTCGGGATCATTCGCCGACACCAGCCGGGTGCTGGCCAAGTCCCGCCAGACCGTGGCCTGGGAGGCGCTCGGACACGCGGTCGCGGCGTACGAAGCGGCGCTGACCTACGCGCTGCGGCGCGAGCAGTTCGGCCGCCCGCTGGCGCGTTTCCAGCTGGTCCAGGACAAGCTGTCCCACATGCTGGCCCCACATCACCAGCATGCAGCAGCTCTGCGTGCGCCTGGCCCAGCTCGAGGCCCAGGGGCGGGCCCGCCTGGAGCACGCCGCGCTGGCCAAGCTGCACACCGCCGCAGCGGCCCGCCGGGTATGCGCGATGGCCCGCGACATCCTCGGCGGAAACGGGATCCTGCTCGACCACCACGTCGCACGTCACCACGCCGACATCGAGGCCGTCTACACCTACGAGGGCACCGACTCGATCCAGTCCCTGATCGTCGGCCGCACCATCACCGGCCTCAGCGCGTTCGCGTAACAAGGAGCCGAGATGACCGACATACTCCTCTCCCGGCGGCAGGCACGCAAACCACGGGGCCAGCGGCCTCGGGCTGCCTTCCCTGAGCGCCCGGTCAGCACGTTCGACTCGGCTCCGCCAGTAGTGTCGGCGCGCCTTGATGTGCCTGGCCGGAGGGTTACCTACCAGGTGACGGGCAGTTCGTGCAGCCCGTAGACGAACCCGTCGTCCTTGACCGCAAGCTCGTCCAGCGTGACGGCCAGCCGCAGGCCGGGAATCCGGCGGAACAACGTCGCGTACACGATCTCCAGCTCGGCGCGGGCCAGGCTCTGCCCGAGGCACTGGTGCGGGCCGAACCCGAAGGCCACGTGCGGCCGGTTCGGGCGCGCCGGGTCGAGTCGGCCTGGGTCCGGGAACGCCGCGGGATCATGGTTGGCGGCCAGCAAGGAGATGATCACGCCCTCGCCGTCCCCGACCAGGGTGCCGCCGATCTCGGTCTCGGCCAGCGCCAAGCGGCCGGTGCCGATGTCAGCGATGGAAAAGTACCGCAGCATCTCCTCCACCGCGAGCGGGGCCCGGTCCGGGTCCGTGACCGCGGCTATCAGCTCCGCGGGTTCGGCCAGCACGGCCAGCGCGCCGAGCGAGATCATGTTGGCCGTGGTCTCGTGTCCGGCCACTAGCAGCAAGAACGCCAGGCTGACCAGGTCGCGGTGGTCGTCGTCGGTGGCGGTGGCCCGCCGCATGAGCCGCCGGCCGAGCAGGTTGTCACCCGGGGCGGCTTCTTCCGCCGAGACCAGCTCGTCCAGGAAGCCGAACAGTTCCCTCAGCGCCTCGAACCGCTGCTCGGCGGCCACCTGGTGACTGAGCAGCATCGCGCTGCGGGACTGGAAGAACTCGTGCCGCGCGTACGGCACCCCCAGCAGCTCGCAGATGACCTGCGATGGCACCGGCAAGGACAGCGCCGGCACCAGGTCGGTGGGTGGCCCGGCGGCCAGCATCGCGCCGACCTGCTCGTCGACGATCTGCTGGATCCTGGGCCGCAGCCGCTGCACCTGCCGGGCTGAGAACTCGCTGATCACTGCGCGTCGCGCCGCCGTGTGTTCCGGCGGGTCCATGCCGATCAGCGACGCCCCCCGGCTGCGGGCCCGGCGCTGGGCGGCCGTGAGCGCGGGCCGCGGCGCCCCCGCCGGGACGGGCCGTTTCTGCGGCATCGGGAATGACGGATCCGAGCGGTCGGCGGTGAACCCGGGCGCCGACAGAGCCTTGCGCGCATCGTCCAGCCGCGTCACCAGCCAGGCCAGCATGCCGCCTGGCAGTTCGGCCGTGGCCAGGCCTGGTTCGTCGCGCAGCCGGCCGTACTCCGGCGGCATGCTGAATGGGCAGCCGCGGGACAGCGGAAGACGGACATCGGGCCGTTCGTGCATGGATTCACCCCAGTCGTCGCGGGGGTGGCCAGCCTGTCCCGGTCGCCGCGGCCGGCCCCCTCCGTCCGTTTCTACCACCGGCCCCGGGGCATGCATTGCTTCGAGCACAAAGGATAGATTCCTTCATTTCCCTGGTAACATCAGCCGCGATCCGAACGCGGAAGTAAAGGGATTGACGGTGAGCAGCGCCGAGGAGTGGAAGCCGGGACAGGACACGCAGGCGGTCGCGACGGCGCGGGTCCAGGAACAGGACCCGGACAAGATCCACTGCCCCGCCTGGGGAGTCGTCGGCAACATGGGTGACAGCATCTGTTACGCGGGAGTGCCGGCGAAGGTCGAGGCGATCCAGGCCGAGCTGCGGCGCCGGGTCGTCGGCGCCGATCTCCCGGTGCGGGTCATCGCGCCCAACTTCGCGGGCGGCATCTCCGACGGCCAGCGCAATGGCACGCCGGA
>Ga0209656_10000611_pt1 | contig 23461 bp, 24 predicted proteins | sample BogFormECP12_OM2_FD_188239 | JGI IMG/M metagenome (GOLD analysis project Ga0209656, IMG submission 188239) | Bog forest soil microbial communities from Calvert Island, British Columbia, Canada - ECP12_OM2 (SPAdes) (version 2) | ecosystem: Environmental > Aquatic > Freshwater > Wetlands > Bog ... | reverse complement strand
GGCGGCGCTGTGCGCCGGTTTGTTCGGCGGGGCGGCGGAGCTGTGGACCGGGCCGGGAACCGGCGTCGCCGGCGCCGCGCTCGAGGCGAAACGCGCCGTTGTGACGGAAGCCGTCATGCGCCATCGCCGCGCCGCAGGCGACCCGTTCGACATGCTGCGCCGGTTGGGCGGGCTCGAACTCGCCGCCATTGCCGGAGCAGTGATGGCGGCACGGCTCGGCCGCGTGCCGGTCCTACTCGACGGCTTCGCCTCGACCGCCGCGGCCGCGGTCCTGTTCGCCGCCGATCCGCGTGCGCTCGACCATTGCGTCGTGGCGCACCTCTCGGCCGAGCCGGGGCACCGGCGCCTCGTCGAGCAAATCGGTCAGCGGCCGCTATTCGACTTTGCTATGCGGCTCGGCGAAGCCTCGGCAGCAACCCTGGCTTTCGGCGTCTTGCAGGCGGCGGTCGCCTGCCACAACGGCATGGCCACCTTTGCCGAAGCCGGCGTCAGCGGTCCGAAATAGCAAGAGGGATCTCCGGTTCTCGCACACGCCAGAGGCGCATAGCCGGCTTCATTCGCCCATCTGCAACAGCGCGCCGCGCCGGCGCGCATTATGGAAGGCGACAAAAAAGACGGCAGCCCCCAACCCGATATAGAAGATGTCGAGCACCAGCGCAGTGACAAGATAGTCAGCGCGGAAAACCCCAGTGAACAGCACAACCCGCATGCCCTCGAACACATAGGTCGACGGGAGCGCCCAAGCGGCATGCTGCAGCCAGCCCGGTAGCGTCGAGACCGGATAGTAGACCGCGCTGATCGGCGAGAGGGTAAAGACGACGGTCCAGGCCAGCCCCTCCGCCCCCATGCCCTGGCGCAGGATCAGCCCACAGATGGCCAGGCCGAGCGCCCAGCCCATGATCAGCAGCACGGCGAAGAACGCCAGGAGAGGCAGCCCCATCGAGAAGATTGAATAGTGGTAGAGCGGGATCGCTAGCAACGCCGCCGGCACGATGCCGAGCAAGACGCGGATCATGCTCATCGACAGCAGCGACACAACCCATTCATAGGGCCGCAGCGGGGTGACGAAGAGATGCCCGAGATTGCGCGCCCACATCTCCTCAAGAAACGACATCGACAGCCCGAGCTGGCCGCGAAACAGCACATCCCACAGCATCACTGCCGCGAGGAGCACGCCGAAGGCGCGAAACACATAGCTGCTGTTGGAGTAGAGGAACTGGCTCATAAACCCCCAGATCAGCATCTGCAGGGTCGGCCAGTAGAGCAGTTCGAGGGTGCGCGGCCACGAGCTGCGCAACAGATAGAGGTAGCGCAGCAGCATCGCCCAGACGCGGCCTGCCGAAAATCGCAGCTTGCGGCTCATTTTACCGCCTCTAGCTCGATCCGGGGCTCGCGCGCGATATGCAGAAAAACCTCTTCGAGATTGGTTCGTCCATAGCGATGGATCAGCGCCCGCGGGCTACCACGATCGACGATGCGGCCCTCTTTCATCATCAGGACCTCGGAACACAGCCGCTCGACCTCGCTCATGTTGTGGGAGGCCATCAGGATCGTTGCGCCGGTGCGCGCACGCCACTCCTCGAGATAACGGCGCACCCAGTCGCCGGTGTCCGGGTCGAGAGAGGCGGTCGGTTCGTCGAGCAACAACAGCTCGGGCTCGTTCAGCAGCGCCTTTGCGAGGGCGACACGGGTCTTCTGCCCGGCCGAGAGCTTGCCCGCCGGCCGCTCGAGAAACTCCGTTATCTGTAAATCGCGGGAGAGATTCTCGATCCTCTCGCGCCGCTCCGGCAAACCATAAAGGCGGGCATAGATCAGAAGATTCTGGCGCACGGTCAGGCGATGCGGCAGATCGACGAAGGGCGAGGAGAAATTCATTCGCGACAGCACGCGATAGCGGTGCCGCAGCATGTCCGCCCCGAGGACCTCCACCTTGCCGGAAGTCGGCAAGAGGAGGCCGAGCAGGATCGAGAGGGTCGTCGTCTTCCCCGCACCGTTGCCGCCGAGCAACGCCGCGGTGACGCCGCGCGCTACGCTAAAGCTGATTCCGTCCACCGCGACGGCGGTCGGATAGCGCTTGACGAGATTGTCGACTTTGACGGCGAGCGGGACCATGCACCTATATGACTCGTTGCGGGGTTTTCGGCCAGCTTGGGGCCGTCGACCCCGAGTGCGAATCTGCGAGACCCGGTGGACGACAACAAACAAACGAGATGACAAGGTGAGCGACACCACCCTGATCGCCGCAAGCGAGCCCGCGACCGGCTTTGGCCGGATCAGCCTGCGCACGCTGGTCCCGATCCGCTGGGTCGCTATCGCCGGACAGGCATCGACTGTCCTGATCGTGCACTACGGTCTCGGCTATCGCCTGCCGCTTCTTCCAGCCCTGGGCGTCGTCGCCGGCTCGGTTCTGCTGAATGTCGTTTTGATCCTGCTCCGCCAAGCCGCGGCCCGCCTCGGCGAGAGAGACGCCGCGCTGTGCCTCGGCTACGACATTCTGCAGCTTGCCATCCTGCTGTACCTGACCGGCGGTCTGCAGAACCCGTTCTCGACTCTGATCCTGGCGCCGGTGACCGTCGCCGCGACGATCCTGTCGCGACGTCCCGTCATCGCGCTATCGGTACTCGCCGTGGCGGCAATCAGCGTGCTCGCCCTGTGGCACATGCCCTTGCCCTGGCGCACCGAACCGCTGGTCTTTCCGCCCGAGCTGATTCTAGGGATCTGGGTGGCGCTGGTGCTCGCGACGGTCTTCATCGGGGGTTATACCTGGAGCGTTGCCCAGGAGGCGCGGCGCCTGCGCGACGCGGTGACCGCAACCCAGTTGGCGCTAGCCCGCGAGCAGCGCATCTCGGCGGTCGGTGCGCTGGCCGCGGCGGCGGCCCACGAGCTGGGCAGCCCGCTCGCGACGATCGCCGTCGTCGCCAAGGAGTTGGCGCATGATCTGCCCGAGGACAGCCCGCATGCCGAGGACGCCGCGCTGCTGCTGAGCCAATCGGAACGATGCCGCAGGATCCTCGCCGAACTGGCCCGCCAGCCGGAGCATGACGGCGGCTCGCCTTACACCCGACTGCCGATTTCGGCACTGGTCGAGACTGCAGGGGCGCAGCACCAACATGATGGAGTGAAGCTGATTTTTGCTACGGCAGGACAGCCAGGTCCCGAGGAGCCGCTTGTTCGGCGCAGCCCCGAGATCATGCACGGGCTAAATAACCTCATCCAGAATGCGGTTCAGTTCGCCCGCCGGGAGGTCAGCGTCACCACTTTTTGGGACAAGGCGGCGGTCACCGTGGAGATCGCCGACGATGGACCCGGGTTCCCGATGCACCTTCTCGGTCGGCTCGGCGAACCGTACATTTCGACGCGCGCCGGCGCGGCCGACCATATGGGGCTCGGGATCTTCATCGCCCAGAGCCTGCTCGAGCGCAGCGGCGCGAGGCTGGTCTTCGATAATCTCCCCGAAGGCGGCGCGCATGTTGCGATTTCCTGGAATCGTGCCAATCTGGAGATGGTGGAAAAAACTCGTCCGACCGCGGCGAGCGCTCAGGCACCTCATTCGCCGGAGTTGATCCGCGGACGGCGTCAAAGGCGCGATCATGGAGACTAGCGACCGACCGAACTCCCCTACTGGCCCAGCCCCGCTCTCTACGGGGCTGCGGGGGCTCCCGGAGTCCGAGCGCACCTTGCTGATCGTCGACGACGATGCGCCGCTGTGCCAGCGGCTCGCTCGGGCAATGGAACGCCGCGGTTTTGTTGTGACGACCGCCGACAGCGTCGCCGGCGGCATCGCCGCAGCAACCGATCAGCTGCCCGCTTTTGCCGTTGTCGACATGCGGCTCGGCGATGGCCGAGGTTTCGATGTCGTCAGCGCGTTGCGCCAAGCCCGCCCAGGCGCCCGCATCGTGATGCTGACCGGTTACGGCAACATCGCGACCGCGGTCGCGGCGGTCAAGGCGGGGGCGATCGACTATCTCCCGAAGCCGGCCGATGCCGACGCCGTCGAGCGTGCCCTACTCGCCCAAGAAGACGGCACGCCGGAGCCGCCCGAGGACCCGATGTCGGCCGATCGGGTGCGCTGGGAGCACATCCAGCGGGTCTTCGAGCTATGCGACCGCAACGTCTCGGAAACCGCTCGCCGCCTCAAAATGCACCGCCGCACCTTGCAGCGCATCCTGTCGAAGCACGCGCCGCGGAATTGAGTCGCTTGGCCGGATAGCATCGGACATTTGAGAGCCTCACCGGCCCTCTCCAAGATCCATTACCGGCAAGGCGAGGTTGCCCGACGGCGTGACCGCGATGTTGATGCCGACCACCTCCCAATGATTGTCCCGCTCGGCCAGCAGCGGGCCGCCGCTGGTGCCGTGGGTGGCCGAGCAGTCATGGGTCATCAGCCGCTCGCCATGGACCACGAATACGCCTGTAATATGACAGGACGTATCGGCCATCAGCAGATGGGACCGGTCTTGATTGTAGCCGGGTAGCGCGACTTCGGTGCCGCGGACAGGGAGGTCTCTCGCCAGCCTCAACGGCTCTATCGCGGATGGAACGGTCCCGGCGAGCTCGAGCCGGGCCCAATCCGAAGCCGGGCGCCGCGCAGGTTCGGTTCCGTCAAATCCGTCGCCTACCACATAGCGCGCGACCTGTGCATGCCAGAGGTAGCCGCCTCGTTCGTAGGCGAGGAGGACGTGCAACGATCCTGGTTGCAGGAAGCCCCGCGTTCGGCGGTTGTAGAGGCAATGAGCCGCGGTCATCACGGTGTCGGGACCGATCAACGCCCCCGTGCAATTACTCGCGATATTCGTCAGCACTTTCACTATCGCATTCCACGGCGGGCGCTGCACATCGACCGGGAGACGCCGATCGGCTATGCCCACAGCGGGCGGGGGTTCGGCGGCGAACGATCCGGAAAAGAGCGAGACCGCCGCAGCCGCAACAGCAGATGCGAGGCTGTGCCGGTATCTCATCCCGCCCGGCTTGCGACCCGTTGCCCCACAAACCGGTCGATCGCGCCGAGCCAAGAGTCGCGGATCGCATCGCGCTCGAGAAACGGCTCGTGCTTGGACTCGGGGAATTGGACCAGGGTGCAGTCGGGCAACAGGCGCGCCGCTCGGCGGTGCGCCTGAGGTTCGACAAAAGCCTCAATCCCGGCGCTGGCGAGCAGGATCGGGGTAGAGATCCCGGCGAGAAATTCCGGCTTGCCGATCCTGGTAACGAGGCGAAATGCTTCATCGAGCCAGCCATAGGTCGGCTCGTCAACGCGCAATTCGGCGCGCGCCGAAAACCAGCGATATTGCAGGCAGCAGCGTTCGGGATCGCTCGAGATACGGCTGCGGTGGGGCGACGGGATGCGGTCGGGACGCCAGCGGCCCGCCCCGGGAACGAAGCACAGGCCCAGACCCGAGGCGCGAGCCGCGCCGGTGATGCAGCGTGCGATGCTGCGCGGAAGTCGGCCGGTGCGGATCCCGAGCATCGGCGCCGACAATATCGCCGCGTCGAAAAGGCCGGGGGATTGGCGCAGGCAGAGGAGGGCGATCGCCCCTCCCATCGAGTGGGCGATCAGGAAGCGCGGATGGCGGGCCGACGGCAGGGTCTCGGTGAACTGCGCGAGATCACCCGCATCGCGATCGTAGCGGCGCGGACGCGGCCGGCTCGGCCAGTAGCGTGGGCGTTCGGAGCCGCCCTGCCCGCGCCAATCGAGGCACCACACCGATAGCCCGCGGGCGGTCAGATCGACAATCGTCTCAAAGTATTTTTCGATGCACTCGGTAAATCCGCCAACCATCACGCAATCGGCTCGCGGCTGTGCCGCCGCCAAGTGCCCCCAGCGGAGTCTCGCCCCATCGGAAGCATGAAAGCTGCCCCAGACAAACTCGGACGGCTTGAGAAACCGCACCGGCATCTCGGGCGCGCCCGGACTATTTTCTCGAAGCCGCTTCGTGCCCGAACTTAAGGCGTTTGTGGGATAGAGGGTTGGCGAAGTTCGTATCGGGCACCGGCCAGCTGAGAATACTTCAGTACCACCAAAAGCGATGTATCGTCTATCACCTTCGCACGGCAAAATTGCGGCAAACCAACGGGGCTGGACAGCCAAAGAAAACCGTTCCTTGTTGCGGAGCAGCAGGTGTCAAACCTCATCATAGGGATGCGCATGCGCAAAGCGCGCCAGCTGGAACAAGTCTAAAGAGATGGCTGTTCCCAAATAAGTGCCATAAGCCAAGTTGGCGAATTGCGTTCCCTCTGATGCTGCATAGCAGCATAAAATGAATAGCAGGACTTTTAGCTAAATCGGGATGCTTATCATGAAACAGCCTTGGCAATTGTGGCATTGGGCGTCCAGACGATTCGAGTGGAGGAGCGTGATCATGAGGTTTTTCAAAATAGCAGGGTTGGGTGCGCTGTTGGTCTCGACCACCATCATTGGAGCGAATGCGCAAGACCAACCGGCGCCGAACCATGCATATCCGCCGCAGGTCGCGACGAATCCGGGCGTCCCCTATTCTGCCGCACGGACCCCCGGCACCAAAACCAGCCCCAGCACCTGGATCCCATCAACTCCTTCTGCCGCGCCTTATGCAGCTGCGCCGAATCCTGGGGCGGATAAAGGCAGCTACTACTTCGAAGAAGGGGCTCGGTCCCGCGCCCAACTAGGCGCGAACTTCTGTCTGCGGGGAAGGACGCGGGTGCTCGCCTGCATCCTTACTCTGCCACGCTTCCCTACGCCTAGGTTCCGTGGCTGAGCGGGTCTCACTTGCGCCCCATCTCCGCCACTCGCTTCAGTCGTCAGGCCAGCGCCGGAACCGCCTCGCTCACGGTTTCCAACTGGCCTACCGTCTCTTTGCCAAAGAGCACCGGGATGAAGGCGCCGATCGCCACGACGACAAAAATCGTGCCGAAGAATATCGTCGCGGACCCGGTGTGCGGCTCCATCAGAAACGGCGCCAGCACCCCGGCGAATAAGCGGCCCGTCGATTCGCCAAAAGGCTGCCCGCGTCCGCGCAGAGCGGTCGGGAACTGCTCGGAGAGATAGACGCGGCAGGCGGTGAACGCAGACAGCACGGTGAAGCCGGTGATCAACGCACCGGTGACCATGGCCACCGTCGCAAAATCCCCGGCGTTGTGAGCCATCAGCATCAGGAAGAGGCCCGGCAGCGATCCGGCGAGCGCATAGAATATCGTCCATCGCCGCCCGATGATCTCCATCAGGAACCCGGTGAAGGCCTTGCCCGGGATGCTCGCAAAATACACCAGCGAGGTCAGCCCGAAGCTCAAGCTGACGGCCGCGCCCTGGTCGACCAGCGCCTTTGGCAGCAGGACGGAAATCAGAAAATAGGCGGTGCCGGCGCAGACGCCGCTCAGAATGCCGACCGTGGTCCAGCGCAGCTGGCCCCGCGCGAACAAGGCCCAGAAGGGAGGGAGCTGCCCACGCTCGGTCCGCTCGCTGCCGCCGAGCGCCTCGATGGTCAGCGGCGGCACGCGTTTGCCGGATCGCCTGATCATTTGATTGACAAGGTCGGCCGCCGCCCGGGTGTGGCCCTGGCGCAAGTGCCAGCGCGGGCTCTCGGGAATCAGGAAATAGACCAACACCGGCACCACGGTGATTGCCAGCCCGCCCGGCAATGCCAAAAAACGAAACGCTGCGGGGTTGCCGGTGAGCAGGAAGGCGATAAACGGCACCACGGTAAACGAGATCGCTAGCGCCATCTCGTAAACCGCCCCGTAGGTACGCCGATGCTGTGCCGGCATCAATTCCGCAGCAATCGGAAACGCCGCCGAGACGGCAAAACCGGCGCCAAACCCGGTCATCAGACGCAGGATGATCAGCTGCTCGGCACTTTGCACCAGCGGGATCAGCAGGGTGCAAAACGTCGTCGCGATGACGCCGATCAGCATCACCGTCTTGCGACTCCAGTGGTCGGATATTGCCGAAGACGCGAAACCGCCGATGCACAGCATGAAAGTCGGGCCGACGGCGAGCCAGCGGATATCGGGCCCGGTCAGATGTAGCGGCTCTTTAGCCAGCACCAGCGCGAGCCGGTCAACACCAGATCATAGCCCTCGATAAACCCGACGAGAGCAAGAATGGCGATGATCAGTACGTGGTAACCGTTGAACGGGATGCTGTCGAGCTTACGTCCGAGAACGTGGCTCGCGGATATTGCCGATCCGACCATCGAGCGAACTTCTGTCATGGCGACCTCCCAGATCGTCGAACCCGGGGACCATGCGAAAACCCACTGATGGGCAAGGCCGGCGCGCTGCCGCTAGCGCCGGAGAAAGTTCTGGATCTACTGATTTACGGCTTTGCTGAAGCCTCACCGAGTTTGGGCAACCGCACTAAGCGCCACCTGGTCGACCTGCTGTTCCTGCGTGCCGGTAGCTCAGCCTAGCTGGGCTGAGCGAGCTTGTCATCCGGGAATTCCATATAGGCGGCGAGTGCTACTTAGCGCCCGCGCGCTATTGCTCTTTCGTGCGCAGCAGGAATTCGCGGCCGGCCTTGACCATTGGCACCCCGTCATAGGCGATGATATCGGCCGTGGCGTAAGTCTCGCTCCACAGCTCGGGGAGGTATGAGCCGGTGCCGATCACGTCGATCGGCGCATTGGCTGCCGCCATCATGCGACACCTGGCGGGTCCGAACCCCGAGCTCGCGACGATCTTGACCGCCGGAAACCCGGCCTCGTCGAGGGTGCGGCGCAACAGCCAGATGGCTGCCGCCGAGACCCCGGTCCCAACCAGGTGCCGCAATTCCTCCTCGGTGCGGTAGCCGCGAACCGCGTGCGGCGCATGGCGCTCGAGCACCTCGTAAGAGCGGGTGGGGTCGAGGGCCTCGCAATACCGGCTGCCGGGGGTGTCGATGCGGACGGCGAGTCGGCCCGCTGCGGCGAACTCGGGGAAGCGCCGCGCGACTGCGACCGAGTCTAACAATTCGCGCCCGAAATAATCTACCAGCACAGTCATCGGCTCGTCCGCGAAGACCTCGCGAAACATCTCTGCGGCGCGCACCGTCGAGCCGGCATAGCCGATCAGCGCGTGCGGCATCGTCCCGAGGCCCCTCGCCTGCCCGAAAAACGACGCAGTCGCATCGGCAGCGCATCCAACAAAGCCGACCGCGCCAACCTCGCGCTGGGCGACCGCCGAGCCGACCGCGGCGGCGTAGGCCATCATCGCGGCCATCTCGGCGCCGGCGCAGTGCCGTGCGTCCATTGCAAGGAAAGCGACCTTTGGCAGGTCCGCGCACATCGCATAGGCATTGTAGGCGGCAACGCAAGCAGGGCCGAGCTTTTGCAGCAACACGGTTTCGAGATCGACCAGATGGAAGAGCGAGCCGCTGACGTAGAGGATCGGGTCGCCGGCGCCGACCCAGGCACCCTCGGGGTGGCTGAGCTCGATATCGAGCTTCTCGCCGCGTTCGGCCGCCATGCTTTCGAGGAACTCAACCGCGAAGCGCGGCGCGCTGATGACGGGCCGGCGCATGAACACGGCGTAAGTCGCTCGGCGGTCGCCGAAATGCGCGACGATCGCCTTGCTTTTCAGGAAATAGCTGTCGGTCTGCGCCGCAACTGCGGTCGACTCCGCGGCCGCCAATACCGCCTCACAAGAACGCAGTAAGGCGGCTCGCGCCCTGACTGCCATTGCCTTGCCGCGCGCGTTTTAATGCCTCGGCGATCTCGAAGGCGAGCTCGAGGGCCTGGCTTGCATTGAGACGCGGATCGCAGTGGGTCAGATAGCGTTCGGCGAGGGAATCCTCGCTGATCTCCTGGGCGCCGCCGATGCATTCGGTGACGTTCTGCCCAGTCAGCTCGAAATGCACGCCGCCGGCGTAGCTCCCCTCGGCGGCATGGATCGCGAAGGCACCGTGCAGCTCGGCGAGAATGCGGTCGAAAGAACGGGTCTTGTAGCCGTTGGAAGAGGTCACGGTGTTGCCGTGCATCGGGTCACAGCACCACACCACCTCGCGGCCTTCGCGCCGGACGGCGCGGATCAGGCAAGGGAGCCGCGCCTCGACCTTGTCGGACCCCATGCGCGTGATCAGGGTCAGCCGGCCCGGCTGGTTCTCGGGGTTGAGACGGTCGATTAGGTGCAGCAGATCGTCGGGTTGGAGGGTCGGTCCGCATTTCATGCCGATCGGGTTCTTGATGCCGCGCAGGAACTCGGCGTGGGCGCCGTCGACCTGCCGGGTGCGGTCGCCGAGCCACACCAGATGGGCCGAGCAGTCGTACCAGTCGCCGGTCGTCGAATCGATCCGGGTCAGCGCCTCTTCGTAGGAAAGGAACAGAGCTTCGTGCGACGTATAGAACTCGGTCTCGCGGATCTGCGGCGTCGTCTCGGAGGTCAGCCCGCAGGCCTCCATGAAATCGAGTGTCTCGGTCAGACGGTCGGCGAGCGCGCGGTAGCGCTCGCCCTGCGGCGAGTCGGCGACGAAATCCTGGTTCCACGCATGGACGCGGTGGAGATCGGCGTAGCCGCCCTGGGCGAAAGCGCGCAACAGGTTCAAGGTGGCGGCGGATTGGCTGTAGGCCTGCACCATGCGCTGCGGATCGGGCTCGCGCGCCGCGGCGTCGAATTCCAGGCTGTTGATGATGTCGCCGCGGTAGGAGGGCAGGGTCCGGCCGTTCTGGGTCTCGGTCTCGGAGGAGCGCGGCTTGGCGAACTGACCGGCCAGGCGCCCGAGCTTGACCACCGGGCAGCCGGCGCCGTAGGTCAGCACCACCGCCATCTGCAACAGCACCTTGAACATGTCGCGGATGTTGTTCGGATGGAATTCGGCAAAGCTCTCGGCGCAATCGCCGCCCTGCAACAGAAAGGCCTTACCCGCCGCGACCGCGGCAAGGCGCTCCTCGAGGCGCCGGGCCTCGCCGGCAAAAACCAGCGGCGGAAACCGGTGCAGCGTTTCCTCGACGCGGGCGAGCGCCGCCTCGTCGGAATAACCCGGAACCTGCCGGATCGGCAGACCGCGCCAGCTGTCGGGAGACCACGCTCCGGTCATCTCACAATCCCTCCGCGCGACTTCTCACATTTAAGGGCTACTCTGGTCATGCATCACCTCCGAGGTGGAAGCCGCTTTGCCATCGGCGACATCCGGATCAGCGAGAGCATGAAACACGAAAGCCGCCTCGGTGGGGCGGCTTTGGAAAAACGCGTGAGCGCGATCCTAGGCCGCCGTCATGTGCCGGCAGTAGCAAAATCGCGCAATGCGGCCACAGTAGGGCCTTGCTGTATCCATAGCCGAACGCTAGCGGCAAGGCGGGCCCAAGGCAAGCACCTTGTTCAGACATGTCGGGGACGTCACTTCGCGACAACGAACGGTCGAATAGCCCGAGCAAAATCTTTCTCGGTCGATCGATGCTCGACGAGTGCGATTACCTCCTCGGCCCAACGCGCGGTGTCTTGGATCGCTAAATTGTAGCCGTTGACCATGAGAAATTCAGTCATCGCAACGAAGGAAGTTCGTTTATTACCCTGCTCTAACGCGTGCGCCAGAACGAGACCAGCTAACAGTCTCACCGCCAGCACAACGATGTCCTCTTCACCATACGCGAATGCGTTTTGAGGGCGCGCCAGTGCGCTGTCTAGCAATCCTGGATCTCGCAGGAAGTGGTGCTCCCCAGTGATCGTGACGACGATGCGATTGATTTCGATGACTGCCTCTGTCAGCAGCCATCTCGGCTCATTTGGCAAGGGCCGCCAGGATCTTGGGAAATCGCGCGACTATCTCGCGAGTCAGCGTCTCGTGATCTCTTTCGCCCTCCAGCGGGCGAGCACGCAGGACCTTTCCGGAAACATCGCGGCGCTCAGAAGCCAACTTGAGGAGCCTCTCGCGCAAGGTCTGGTACGTTGCTAGCCAGCCGACTGCAATCTCGTGCAGTTCATGCAGATATTGTTGTGCCGCTCGGGCGCGCTCAGACTGGGGTGTCAGCCTCTCTCGCAGGGCCTCCATCCACGGGTAAAGTTGCTCCGCAGCGCCTCTCTCGGCTTCGAGTACTGTCCCGGCCAACTGCACCAGACCGTCGGGGTCGAGACCGCCGCGCGCCGCCTCTTTGTACGCCTTCTCGAACTCGTTGGCGTGCACCTCGAGGGCTCGGCGGTTCCCCATCACCCGCCGGCGCAGTCGCGCAAGAAATTCTGGGGACTCCGGCCAAATTTCTGAGCGCAGCGCGTTGATTAGCACTGGATCAGAGAAATCTCGCGAAATATCGAAGCCGTCGGGCATGAGATACGCTCTATGCTATTAGTGATAGGAATGTGTTCTTGCGTTCCAAGGTTCTCAAGAGGTGCGGCTCGCCTATTCCGCCGCCAGCTTTGTCGGACGGACGAGCTTCTCGCGCATCGTCACGAATTCCTCGGCGGCGCTCGGGTGGATGCCGACGGTCTCGTCGAACATGCGTTTCGAGACGCCGCATTTCACTGCGATCGCCAGACCCTGCATGATTTCGGGGGCGTCGGGGCCGAGCATGTGGCAGCCGAGCACCCGCTCGGTCCGCGCGTCGACGACGAGCTTCATCAGGGTGCGCTCATCGCGCCCCGATAGCGTGTTCTTCATCGGCTTGAAGCGGGCGCAGTAGACGTCGACCTCGCCGTATTGCCGGCGCGCCTCCTCCTCGGTCAGGCCGACCGCGCCGATCGGCGGCTGGCTGAACACCGCCGAGGGCACATTGGCATGGTCCATCTTGATCGGGTTGTCGTTGAACAGGGTCTCGGCGACCGCCCGGCCTTCGGCGATCGCGACGGGCGTCAGATTGACTCGGTCCGTGACGTCGCCGACTGCGTAAATGTTCGGAATATTGCTGCGCGACCATTCGTCGACGACGACGGCGCCATTGTCTGTGGTTCTGATGCTGATCTCGGCGAGACCCAGCCCCTTCGTGTTCGGGTTTCGCCCGGTCGCATACATGACGACATCGACCGAAAACTCCTGGCCGAGCGTCGTGTACACCGAGTAGCCGTGGTCCTGCTTCTCAATCCGCGCCACCTGGGTGCGGGCATGGATTTCGATGCCGCGGCCCCGCATCTCCAGCGCCAGCGCGACGCGGATATCGTCGTCGAAGCCATAAAGCAGCTCCTCGCGGCGGATCAGCTCGACGACCTCGGCACCGAACCCGTTGAAAATCCCGGCAAACTCGACCGCGATATAGCCGCCGCCGACGATGACGATACGGCGCGGCAGCTGCGGCAAATCGAGCGCCTCGTTGGACGAGATCACATGCTTGATGCCCGGGATGTCCGGCACGGTCGGATGCGATCCGGTGGCAATCAGGATCTTGTCGGCGGTGTAAGCCCGGCCGTCGATTTCGACCGTGTGCGGGTCGACCAGCACCCCCCTCCCCTCGATCAGCTCCACCGCACTGTTCTTCAACATGCTGCGATAAATCTGCGAGAGCCGCTCGATCTCGCGGTCCTTGGCATCGATCAGCGCGGGCCAGTCGAAGCTCGGTACCGGCACCGCCCAGCCAAAGCCGGCGGCATCGGCGAACGCATCGGCAAATTGCGCGCCATAAACCAAGAGCTTCTTCGGAACGCAGCCGCGGATTACGCAGGTGCCGCCGACCCGGCTTTCCTCGCAGATCGCGACGCGCGCGCCATAGCTGCCGGCGCGGCGCGAGCTGGCGACTCCCCCGGACCCGGCACCGATCGTAAACATGTCGAAATCATAGCGCGGCATCGCGGCCTCACTCCGTCATCTCAGGTTCGCCGATCTTCTGGTTGTCACAACATCGCCGCCCCGGCAAGCTTCGATAATCTCGACCGGCGCCGGCCCGCCCTGGGACCGACCCATGAAGGAGGCTATCGAACAAGATGAAGGTTTTCGTATTCGACCTCCTGGCGTATGGCGAGCAGCTGGAGCATCTGAAAATCGGCAGCGAGCTGCCATATCCGCTGCCGAAGAAATATTTCAAGCCGGAGGTTGCGGTGCGGACCTATGCCGAGCACCTCGAGGCTTGGGAGGAGCTCGACCGGCTGGGTTATGATGGAGTCGGGTTCAACGAGCACCATTGCTCGCCCTACTGGCTGATGAACTCGCCGAACCTGCTGGCAGCAGCGGCGGCGCAACGCGCCAAGCGGCTCACATTGCTGATCTACGGCAACCTCTTGCCATTGCACCAACCACTGCGGCTTGCCGAAGAGCTGGCGATGCTCGACTGCATATCGAATGGCCGGGTGATTTCCGGCTTTGCCCGCGGCATCCCGCGCGAATACCTGGTCCATAACGTGCCCTTGGCGCAGTCGCGTACCCGCTTTGAGAAAGCGTTCGCGATCATCCGCCGGGGGTGGACCGAGGAGGTCTTATCGTTTGAGGGCGAATTCTGGTCCTACAAGGACGTCCCGATCTGGCCGCGCCCATTGCAGCAGCCCCATCCGCCGATCTGGATGCCGATCGTCGGCAGCAAGGAGGCGATCGAGTTCGCCGCCAGGCACGACCTCCGATCACCCCGGGGCTCGGCCGCTCACGCGGGTTGCGCGACGACATCATCCGCTATTACGCCCGCTGCCTGGCGCAAGCCGGTCACCGGATCACCCCCAAGCACCTGTCGCTCGGCATCAGCGCCTATGTCGCCGACAGCAAGGCAGAGGCGGTGCGCGAGATGGGGCCCTACCACCTCTATTTCAATCGAACTTTGTTCAGCCACGGAAACTTCACCGAGACCGAATTGCAGCGCCAGACCGGTTACGCGAGCGCTGTGTCGACCGATTACGTCAGCCCGGCAAACCGCCGCGCCGCCCAATTCGCCCGCGAGGATTTCCGCAACCTGACGATGGCCGCGGTCGAGCGGCAAGCCGAGGAAATGCCATGGGGGACGGCGGCCGAGGTGAGCGAGCGCATCATCGAGGCAGCTGAAAGCGCCGGCGCCGACAACGTGCAGATCAGCGTCAATCGCGGGGTCTTGTTGCACGAGATGTTCATGGACCAGATCCGCCGCTTCGCGGGCGACGTGCTGCCCGCACTGCAGGCCCACCGGGTCGAGCGTGTGCCGTTGGCGCAGGAGGCTGTCGTCTGAGCTGGCGGCGGCATTCGGATTGCTCCTAGTACCTGGTTGCATAAGTCAGCGTATGTAATCCCAGCCTTTTCGTCATGCCCGCGAAAGCGGGGATCCAGGGCCGAATGGCTCTAGCAGTTGTCCTGGACCCCCGCTTGCGCGCGGGGGTGACGATAACCCGACGAGATGCGGCTCCACACATTCGCCAATTTATGCAACGAGGTACTAGTCACGTCGCGCCCCCTTTTTGGAGCTTCGATGGAAACAAGATCGTCGAAAAACTTTACACCGATCACTTATAGTCGAGCTAGTCGAGCTATTTTCCGAACATCGCTTTTAATAGTTAATGGTTAGAGCGTCGGTCCCGTTAAAGGCGCTGCCGCGTCGGAATTTTTTACAACCTGCAAACCGCTCAGACCAACCCGATCGGGAAACGCTCGAGTAAACTTGATGCCGGATGTCGGCAGAGTTTACAACTCGCACCACTTGCACTTCTAAATTTCTCCTAACCTATTGGAAATCCGAAGTGGCACGCATTTTGCTCTACCGCTTGGGGCATGGAATCTTATCTCTGTCAGGGAGTATACTCATGGTGGTGCGGACGTCATCGATTTGTGCAGGACTACTGTGCCTGGTGCTGGCGCAAGGAGCATTTGCCGCTGTCATCGTGCCAGGCAGCGCCTTTAGCGTGACTGCCACGAATTTTCCGGGTGGCAGCGGCACGGTAAACACTACGATTGGCGCGACCGCCAATGTTGAAGGGCTTACGCTAACGGAAACGATCCTGGCCACCGGCACAAACGGCGCGTGGATCTCGTTCGACTTCGTCAACCCCACCGGCGGTTCGCTGGCCGGAAACGTAAACGCCAATTGGCAGTTCACGATCGACAACCTTCAGCTCACCGGGCCTGCGCTGTTCGATAACGCCTACGCTCAATGGACGACCAATGGCACTCCCGTCAGCCCGCAAAATTCGTTCGGCGGGTTAATCAACCAAGGGAACGTGAACCCGATCACCGGGGTCGGTCCGGGCTACGGCGGCAACCCCTTTACTCCCGGACCGGCGCAAAGCGTATATAGTTTTGATCCTGTGATCTTCGTTAACCCATATTCCTTCGTAAGTTCCGGTGGAATCGATCCCGCGACCGCGAATGACTATCACGAGATCCTGCATTTCACCTTGACCACCCCACCCTCGTCCGTTCCAGAGCCCGCCAGCCTGGCACTGCTCGGGACCGGTCTGGCCGGCCTCGCTCTCACCCGTCGCCGCCGCAAGAACTAACGCTCGAGCCGGACCTTCCGGCATCGAGGCCGGCGGCTCCTCTGAAGGGGGCCGCGGTTTGCGTCCGCAAAGGCCGGCCCGTTAGCCATTTCGCCGCATTCTCATCTCGACGTGACGAACTCCAAATTCGTCGTATGGTTCGCCAATCGGCTCGAAGCCCAAGCTCTGATAGAAAGGCACGAGATGGGCTTGCGCGCCGAGCGCGATGTCGCCCGCCGGATAATGTTCGCCGTTGAGCCCTATTGCTTCCTGCACCAGCATTCGGCCGAGCCCGTGCCGCCGCAGATGGGACGCCACCGCGACGCGACCGATCCTGGCGAGCGGCGGCGCCCCGGTTATCGGCATCAGGCGAAGACAGCCTGCCAGCTCGCGCCCGTTCCGCAGAAGTAAGTGCCAGGCCATCTGGTCGAGGCCGTCGAGGTCGGGGTACGGCGAACGTTGCTCGACGACAAAGATGCCCTGCCGGAAGCGGAGCAGCTCATAGAGCACGTCCGCGGTCAGTGTTTCAAAGCGTTGCCATTCCGTCGCGATCTTTGGCATGCTGGTCGCACTCAAAAACTTCATCTCCAAACGAGGGCACTCCCATGCAGCCGCGCGATTACGGCCCATTTCCCTATACGCCCATCAACGAGCGCCCAAAGCTGGAGTGGCCCGGCGGCGCTCGGCTAGCCGTCTGGGTCATCCCCAATATCGAGTTTTTTCCACTCGCTCGCGGCATCTCCGGCCATCCCGGCGGACCTGCCGGCAGTCCACCCTCGGTGCGCGCCTGGGCGCAGCGTGATTACGGCAACCGGGTCGGCATCTGGCGCCTGATGGATGTGCTCAGCAAGCATGGCGTTCGTGCGAGCCCGACATTGAACAGCGACATCTGCGACCACCATCCGCAGATCGTCCGGGCCGCGGTCGAGCTCGGCTGGGAAATCCTTGGCCATAACCAAACCAACAGCGTGTGGCTCGACCAATTGAACCCTGAGGAGGAGCGCCAAACGATCACGCAAACGCTTTCCCGCATAGCGGAGATGACCGGCAGAAAGCCGGTGGGTTGGCTCGGCGCCGGTCTCGCCGAGACTTGGCACACGCTCGATTTCCTCGCCGAGGAGGGCTGTCTCTACGTCGCCGACTGGGTCAATGACGACCAGCCGTATTTCATGGATGTTGGCGGCAAGCGGCTGGTCTCGATCCCATACTCCTACGAGATCAACGATGCGCCGCATTTCCAGTACCGGAACGGCACAATCAACGAGTTTGAAAAGATGATCCGCCGCCAGTTCGACACGCTCTACGCCGAGGGCGCGCAATCCGGCCGAGTCATGGCGATCTGCCTGCATCCCTACCTGATTGGCGTGCCGCACCGGATCGCCGGGCTCGACGCGGCGCTCCAATACATCCGCTCGTACGACCGGGTCTGGTTTGCGACCGGTGAGGAAATCGTGGACCACTGGCTGCAATCCGGCGCCACGTTTTGATCACCATAGCCCGATCGCGTCAGCAAGGCCGAACAGCGCGCCGCCGACTGCGAACAGTACAAGCGGATGGAGGCGCGGCAGGCATAAAATCAGCGCCGTCGATGCGACCGCCGCGGCCCAGACAGCGGCTCCGCCTGGCGCAACCCGCAACACGGCGATCCCACCCGAAAGGATCAGACCCGCGGCGATCGGCGCGAGGCCGCGCTCGACCGCGGTGTGCCAGACCGAGCCGCGCCAGCGCCCCCAGAGGCGCGCCGCGCCGTAGACGAGAAGCGAGGACGGCAGATAGAGCGCGACAGTTGCGGCCAAGGCGCCCGCCAGACCCGCCACTTTCCAGCCGATCAGTGTAGAGAGCATCGTCCCGGGACCCGGTGCGGCACGTGATATCGCGAACAGATCGGCGAATTCGCGCTGCGTGGTCCAGGCGTGGAGGGTGACCGACTGGTGCTCGATTTCGGCAAGGAGAGAAGCGCCGCCGCCGATCGACAGCAGCGAGAGCGGCATGAAGACGAGCGCCAAAGCCAGCAATGGCTTGTCGTCAGGCATGATGGCGGTGCCTCTTGAGGAAGGCCAAACCGATGCTGATCGGCGCGAGGCAAAGGACGACCGGGATCATCGGCCAGCGCAACACGCCGACGCAGAGCACGGTCATAAAGGTCACCGCAAGCGGGCCGGCGCTCGCCGCGCGGAACTGCACAAGCTTGATACCGGTGGCAAAAGTCAGACCGATTGCGGCCGCCGCGACACCATCGAAGACGGCGTGAACTACCGAGATTTGGCTTGTTTTTGTGTAGCCGACCGCCAGCGCCAGAACGATCGCCAGCGGCCCCGACAACAATCCGAGCACAGCCGCCAGCGCCCCGAGGCCGCCGCGCAGGCGCTGGCCGACCTGGACCGTGAGGTTCACCCCTCCCGAACCCGGCATAAATCTCCCCAGCGCCGCGGCCGCCAGGAAATCCTTATCGTCGATCCAATGTCGGCGTTCGACGATTTCCCGGTACAGCCATCCTGCGGTGCCGCCGCCGAAGCTCGTCGCACCGAGCCGGAAAAACGCAGCAAATATCGCCGGCAACCCGATCCTTCCGGTCCGGCGAAGATCGATGCTTTGCTCGGTCATCTCTCCTCCAAGGGATCTTCGTCCGGCCGCGCCCGGTCCAAATAAGAGGCGAGAGCGGTGACCTCCGCTCCAGCAATCGGCATGGCAGTGCCTGACGATAGTGGACGGGGTCAAGCCGCGATGACGAGCCGCGCGCCGAGCACGATAGCGCATTGCAGCGTCCGCCGCGGCTCGGCATGGTAGAAGCATGATCGAGCGCAGCCCGACGACCACCATCACCTCGGCCATCGCGGCGCAGGGTGCCCGTTACACGGTCACCGTGCGCGGGCTCGTCTTGATGTGCAGCATCGGAATACGCGCGCGTGAGCGCGAGCGCAGGCAGCGCGTTCGCGTTTCGGTCGACCTCGTGGCAGCGGAGCCCTTCCCCGGAGAGGATCGCCGGCGCATCATCAATTACGAGAAAATCGTCGCCGGGATCCACGACGTTGCAAGCGCCGGACATATCGATTTGTGCGAGGGTTTCGCCGACCGGGTCTGCACCGCCTGCTTTGCCGATCCGCGCGTCGAGCGTGTTCAGGTTTGGGTCGAGAAGCTCGATGTCTTCCCGGATGCCGAAGGGGTCGGCGTCATCCTCGAGCGGGCCCGGCCGGCTCGCGCTTCGCTCGCCTGAATTCGGCTCAACTCGCTGCGATGGCCCGCCACACGGCGAGTGCCTGGCGGGTCTCGGCGACATCGTGAACCCGCAGGATTTGAATGCCCTGCTGAACCGCGGACAGCACAGCCGCGAGCGAACCGGGCAGGCGCGCCTTGGGCGGCTCACCACGGCTCAACCGGGCGATCGTTGATTTGCGCGACACGCCGAGCACGATACTGCAGCCGAGAGTATGAAACGAGGCAATTCCGGAGAGGAGCTCAAGGTTGTGCGGCACGAGCTTGCCAAACCCGATGCCTGGGTCGACGGCGATATGTTCGCGCGGGATTCCGGCAGCAATGCAAGCCTCGATGCGAGCCTCGAGGAATTCCAGCACCTCGATTAGCGGCGAGTCATAAACCGGGTGGCGCTGCATCGTCCCGGGCTCGCCGCGCATATGCATCAACACGAGGGACGCCCCGCGCTGGGCGATAAGGGCCGGGCTGTCCCGATCCTGGGTCAGCGCCGACACGTCGTTGACGATCCGCGCGCCGGCGGCGAGCGCGGCTTCCATGACCGTTTTGCGCCTGGTATCGATCGACACGAGCGCGCCGAACTGCGCGAGGGCGCGCACGACTGGCTCGACACGCCGGATTTCCTCTCCCGGAGCAAGCTCACCGGCCCCGGGCCGGGTCGACTCCCCCCCGATATCGATGATGTCGGCGCCCGCGGCGAGGAGCTCGCGGCCGTGCGCGATCGCGCGTTCGGTATCGAACCACTGCCCCCCGTCGGAGAAGCTGTCGGGCGTTACGTTGAGGACGCCCATGACCAGAGGGCGATCGAGGGCCACCCCCGCCCACGGCACCCGCGCCGCCGATAAGAGCGCGAGCTGCCCACTTACCCGCTGCGCGAAGCGCGCGCCGGCCCCTGCAACCCATGCCTCAAGCTCGGCAATCGTCGCGGTCACCGACATCGGGCGGCCGCCGGATCCGAGGCCTACCGCAGCTATCAAGGTAAACGCCAGGCTCGGACCGGTCAGCGGCCGGGCATGACCGCTCGCAACCGCCTCCGTCGCAGCGCGGCCGCCGATGATACCCAGCGGCCGCAGCCAGAGGCGATCGTCGTTGATACCGTCCAGCTGCGTCCAGTCGAGCCCCATTTTGCTCATCGCTCCGCAGGAACATCGCGTGGATGACGGTACACCGGAAGGCCCAAAAACAGCTGTAGATATGGCGACGGCCTCGAGGCTGTTTTGAGGCAGTATGCGCAAGCCGGGACCAGCCAGCAGGCGGACAATAGCGTCAGCGCGCAAAAATACCGATTGGTATCTCGCTGGCGCCCCGCTCGCCGGGGCAAGGCGCATCCTGAGCCGCAAGATCCACTACCGAGACTTGTTGCCGATCGAGCCTCGGCCAGCTCGGGTTCGGCCTTTTTAGTCACGGCATCCTTGCTGATGCCGTAAAGCGTTGTTGGCCACGCAATCAAATGGCAAAATGCTGTGGAGATCCAAAGCGCCCAGGCGGTGCGGAATCGGGTCGGGCCACAGGAAGCGGCTTTTGGCATGCAGGACAGCTCCGAACTCCTCCGGCAGGTGTTCTCCGACGAGTCGGATCCCGGCGCGACCGAGCCTCTGCTTGCGGCGCTCGCGGGCGGCGATAGGACCGTTGTCGACGGCTCGGACGAAGCGGTACGGTGCCTGTTGCTGCTCGTCGAAGTCGCAGACGCGGTCAACCAGCAGCTGTCGCTCGATCATCAGTTGCCGCGGCTGATCGAATTGATCGTCGCGGCGCTCGGTGCCGAACGCGCGACCCTTTTCCTCTATGATTCGGAAACGGGCGAGCTGTTCTCGCGTGTCGCCCAGGGCGAGGGGGTTACAGAGATCCGGATCCGGGCAACTACCGGTATTGCCGGCTCGGTATTCGGCTCGAAGATGACCGAGATCGTCGCCGATGCTTATCAGGATCCCCGCTTCAACCAGGAGGTCGACCGGCGGACCGGATTTTACACGCGAAACATCCTCTGTGTGCCGTTGCGCAATCGTCTCGGCCAGACGATTGGCGTGACGCAGGTTTTGAACAAGCGTTCGGGGTGCTTCACCAGGATCGACGCCGCCCTGCTAGAGGCGATCAACCGGCAGGCGGCGAGCGCGCTCGAGCAGGCGCAGCTCGTCGAAAAACTCGATCGCTCACGGCGCGAGGAAGAAGAGCTGCTGGCGATCACCGAGGCGATCTCGACCGAGCTGCGCATCGACCCGCTGCTTGCCCGCATCGTGCATGCCGCGACCGGGCTGCTCGATGCGGAACGCTCGACGCTGTTCATTTACGACGCTGCGACCAACGAGCTGTGGTCGAAAGTCGCCGAGGGCACCGGCGAGACGCAGATCCGCATACCGGCAAAGGCGGGGATCGCCGGCGCGGCCTTCACTAGCGGGGAGGTGCTCAACGTCCCTGACGCCTACGCCCACCCGCTATTCAATCCAGAGATCGATCGGCAGTCCGGCTTCCGCACTCGCAACCTGCTCAACGTGCCGGTCATCGACCGGGCCGGCGAGCATCTCGGCGTGGTGCAGGTGCTCAACAAGCGCGGCGGACCGTTCACGAATTCCGATATCCGCCGGCTGAAAGCCTTTTCCGCCGAGATTGCCGTCGCGATCCAGAATGCGCAGCTATTCTCGGACGTGCTGGAGCTGAAGAACTATAACGAGAGCATCCTCAAATCGCTGTCGAACGGCGTCGTGACGCTCGATCACCGGCTCAACGTCGTCAAGGCTAACGAAGCCGCGCATCGAATTCTTCGACTGTCACCTGAAGACCTGGTTGGTCGGCCGGCCGAGCAGGTATTCGGCAATCGCAATCCCTGGGTGACGCAGAGCCTTGATTATGTCGCCCGGATCGGCGCCACCGACTATCACGCCGACACCGATCTCATACTGCCGGATGGCAGCGCCGCCGCCGTCAACCTGACGACGGCGCCGATCGCCGACCTCGAGGGCAAGCGGATCGGCTATATGACGGTGTTCGAAGACATCACCCGTGAAAAGCGGGTGCGCAACACGATGGCCCGTTACGTGGCGAAGGAGGTCGTCGACCGGCTGCTCGCGAGCGGTGACGACGTTCTGCAAGGGGATACGCTCGTTACTACCGTGCTGTTTGCCGACATCCGGCGCTTCACCACGCTCACCGAGACAATGGGGCCGCGCGACACGGTGGCGATGCTCAATGAATACTTTACCGAGATGATCGAAGTCATCTTTGCGCATAATGGCATGCTCGACAAATACATGGGAGACGGGCTGATGGCGATTTTTGGCGCCCCGGTTTCCAGCGGCGCCGACGCGGACAATGCCTTGCTCGTCGCGACCGGCATGATCCGCGCGCTCACGCCCATGAATTTGCGCCGAATCGAAGCCGGGCTCGAGCCGCTCGAGATCGGCGTCGGGCTCGCGACCGGCGAAGTGATCGCCGGCTCGGTCGGTCCGAGAAAGCGTCTGGAATACGCGGTGGTCGGCGACAGCGTGAACCTCGCCGCCCGGCTCGAAAGCGCGAACAAGTATTACGGTACACTCGTGCTGCTCCCCGGCACCACCGTCGCTACCTTGCAGACACCCGCCGTCCTGCGTCGGATCGACCTGATCCGGGTCAAGGGCAAGTCGCGGCCGACCGAGGTTTACGAATCGCTCGGCTATCATACCCCGGCGACGTTTCCCAAACTCGACTCGGTGATCGCCGCCTACGAGACGGGGCTTGATCGCTATCTGCGGCGCGACTGGGCGGGGGCGATCCGGCGTTTCAGCGATGCGCTCGAATTGGCGCCGCAGGACCGTCCTGCTCGGATATTTCTAGACCGTTGCCGGTATTATCAGGACAACCCGCCGGCCGATGCCTGGAATGGCGTATGGATCATGGAAGAAAAATAGCGTCTGCGTAAGTCCAGCACGGAGCCTCGTCGATCACGCAGACGTTTGTTTCGGGTTCGGGGTTATGCCCAGCCAAGGCGCAATTGGAGACGATACAGATGGCGGAGATGAGCCGCACCGACCTGGTCGAGTATAGTTGC
>Ga0209656_10000610_pt1 | contig 23480 bp, 25 predicted proteins | sample BogFormECP12_OM2_FD_188239 | JGI IMG/M metagenome (GOLD analysis project Ga0209656, IMG submission 188239) | Bog forest soil microbial communities from Calvert Island, British Columbia, Canada - ECP12_OM2 (SPAdes) (version 2) | ecosystem: Environmental > Aquatic > Freshwater > Wetlands > Bog ... | reverse complement strand
CATCGTGAACGTGGTGAGCCCGTCGACATCGGCGGGACTCAGGCCGGCGTCATCGAGCGCGTCGCGCACCGCCTCGGCCGCCAGCCGCAGTTCGCTGCGACCGGAGTCCTTGGAGAAGTCGGTGGCACCTATGCCGACGATGGCGGCTCGACCACTGAGTAAACCCGGTGACATTAAGCGTCCCCGATCGTGAGCGTAGTCGTCGCGATGACATGATCGCCAAGGCTGTTGCTGCCCACGACCTTTACCGTGATCAGGCCGGCGTCCACCGCGGTCACCTCACCGGAGAACGTCACCGTGTCGTAGGCGTACCACGGCACACCCAGCCGCAGGCCGATCGACTTGATCAACGCCGAGGGTCCGGCCCAGTCGGTGATGTAGCGCTGCACCAGTCCGGTGTCGGTGAGGATGTTGACGAAGATGTCCTTGGAGCCTTTGGCCTGTGCCAAATCCCGGTCGTGGTGGACGTCCTGAAAATCTCGGGTGGCCAACGCCGTCGAGATGATGAACGTGGGATCGCCGTAGAGCTTGAGCTCGGGCAGCTTCGTTCCCACTTCGATGACCGGTGCGCTCATGCGTCAGGCTCCCAGGCGTAGAGACTCCACTCCGGCCCGCTGTCACCGGCCGGAAAGTCGATATAGGTTGCGCGAACGGGCATTCCGATCTTCACCCCGGCGGGGTCGACGTTGCGTAGCTCGCCCAGCATACGGACGCCCTCATCCAGCTCCACCAAAGCGATCACGAACGGCAACGTGCGGCCGGGCACCTTCGGCGCGTGATGCACGACGAAGCTGAACACTGTGCCCTTGCCGCCGGCCAGGACGTAGTCGATCGGCTCTGCCTTGTCCTGCCACAGCGCGGGCACCGGCGGGTGCTGCAGACTGCCGTCCTCTAGCCGCTGGATCCGCAGCTCGTGGGCCTTGACGCCCTCCCAGAATAACGACGTGTCCCGCGACACCGCCGGCCGCATCATCGCATCGGCATCCAGGTCCGCGGGCACCGCGGTCGCGGCCGGCTCGGACTCGCGCGGCTTGAATTTTAGGATGCGCCACTCCATCTCGGCGACATCCTCGTCGCCGACGCGCCAGGTGATGTGCTGATTGATGAACCAGCCCTCGCCGAGCGCGGTCTGCTTCGGGCCGACGACGTCGCGCATCTCGGAGGCGACGCTGACCTCCTCGCCCGGTCGCAGGTACCGGTGGTAGGTCTGCTCGCAGTTGGTAGCGACCACACCGACATACCCTGCCTCGTCGAACAGCTTCATCATCGGTCCTATGGGATCATCGGTCGGACGCTCGCCCCCCAGGCCGAACATGGTCCACACCTGAATCATTGCCGGTGGGGCCACGATTCCCGGATGCCCGGCATCGCGGGCGGCGGCCTCGTCGGTGTAGATCGGGTTGCGGTCCCCGAGCGCCTCCACCCAGTTGTTGATCGTCGGCTGGTTCACAGGATCCCGGCCCGCGCGGGGCTTGGCGACGACGGTGGCGGTGATCTCTGCGACTTTTTCCTTAATCCCGTTCGCGTCGGTCATCGAGGCACCCTCGGCACCTTGAGGCCCGAGGCCGCGATCATCTCACGCATGACTTCGTTGACCCCGCCGCCGAAGGTGATGACCAAGTTGCGTTTGGTTTGCGAGTCCAGCCAGTCGAGCAACTCGGCGGTGTCCGACTCGGCAGGATTGCCATACTTGCCGACGATCTCCTCGGCGAGTCGGCCGATGTACTGAATTCGCTCGGTGCCAAAGACTTTCGTCGACGCGGCATCGGCGACGTTGATCTCCTCGCCGGCGGCGGCCACCTGCCAATTCAGCAGCTCGTTGATCCGCCACATCGCGTAGATCTCCCCGAGCGCACGCTTGACGTCCTGGTGGTCGATGGGCGTGACACCGTCACCACCCGGCTTGGACGCCCAGTCGTGCAACCGGTCGTAGATGCCGGCGGTGCGGCCCGCCGGACCGAGCATCACCCGCTCGTTGTTGAGCTGCGTGGTGATCAGCCGCCATCCGCCGTTCTCCTCACCCACCAGCATGTCGGCGGGCACCCGCACGTCGTTGTAGTACGTGGCGTTGGTGTGGTGGGCGCCGTCGGACAAGATGATCGGCGTCCAGGAGTAGCCGGGATCCTTGGTGTCGACGATCAGGATCGAAATGCCTTTGTGCTTAACCGCTTCCGGATCGGTGCGGCAGGCCAGCCAGATGTAGTCGGCGTCATGCGCGCCGGTGGTGAAGATCTTCTGGCCGTTGACGATGTACTCGTCGCCGTGGCGCACGGCCGTGGTCCGCAACGACGCCAGGTCGGTGCCGGCCTCCGGCTCGGTGTAGCCGATCGCGAAGTGCACCTCGCCAGCGAGGATCGCCGGCAGGAACTTCTTCTTCTGCATCTCGCTGCCGAACACCTGCAGCGTGGGCCCCACCGTCTGCAGCGTCACCGCCGGCAACGGCACGTCGGCACGATGCGCCTCGTTGACGAAGATCTGCTGCTCGATCGGACCGAAACCGAGGCCGCCAAACTCTTTTGGCCACCCGACGCCGAGCTTCCGGTCCTGGCCCATCCGGCGGATCACCGCGCGGTACGCGGCGTTGTGGCGGTCTTCCCCCATCGCCTTCATCTCGTCGGCCGAGATCAAATTCGTAAAGTATTGGCGTAGCTCGGCTTGCAGCTGTCGCTGCTCCGGCGTCAGGTCGATGAACATTGCGCTCCCACCAGATCGAGGCGATGAGAAGGCCCGCCCAGCAGCCGGGTCAGGTCTTTGATCGTGGAGTAGTACCGGTGCATCGGATAGGTGACGTCCATACCCATGCCGCCGTGCAAGTGGTGGCAGGTCTGCATCACCGGCGGCGCCTGCGAGGTGATCCAGTAGCCGAGCACATCGAGGTCGGCGGCGGCGTCGCGCCCTTCGAACAGTCTCCAGATCACCGACGTCGACGCCAAATCGATAGTCCGCGAAGCGATGTAGACCTCAGCGAGCTGCGCTGCGACGGTCTGGAAGGTGGACAGCGGCTTACCGAACTGGTGCCTGTTCGCCACGTAGTCCGCCGTCAACCGCAACGCACCGGCGACCAGCCCGGCCGCATACGCGCCGACAGCGGCCAGCGCCAGCTGGTTCACCCGCTGCGTCGTCGCGCCGACCAACACATCCTGTTCGGGCACTGCGACATCGGCGAACGTCACCACGTACTCGTCGGACCCGTTGGACGTCGGCGTCTTTGACAGGTGCACGCCGTCGGCCTTGGGCGACACCACGACCACGGCGCTGTCGGCAGTCACGATCATCCAGTCCGCGCCGTCGGCATACCCGACACCGACCTTGGTGCCGGACAGTCGACTGTGTACAAAGATCGTGGCCGGCCGCTCCGGCAGCGCCGCGCCCGGTTCGTTGAGCGCGGCGGTGAGCAGCGACCCCTTGGCCAGTCCGCCGAAGTAGCGATCCTGCTGCTCGTCGGAGGCCAAATCCAGCAGCGGCACGGCACCAAGCCCGAGGGTCGCCAGCGCCGGAGAGACCAGGCCGTGTCGACCGATTTCGGTTAGCGCCGTTGCGATCTCGGGCAGACCGACGCCGTCGCCGCCCAGCCGCTCGGGCACAGGCAGCGCAGTCACGCCGCCCGCAACGAGCGCTTCCCACGAGTTGTCCCGATCCAGAACCGACGTGACCACGTCGGCGACGGCCTGCTGCGCCGGGTCCGGGGTGAAGTCCATTAGTGCGCCACCGGGCTTTTGCCCGTGTAGTCGACCTGCCAGTGCTTGATGCCGTTCAGCCAGCCCGACCGCAGCCGCTCGGGTTCCGAGATTGGTTTGAGGTCGGGCATATCGTCGGCGACCGCGTTGAAAATCAAATTGATCGTCATCCGCGCCAGGTTCGCACCAATGCAGTAGTGCGCGCCAGTGCCGCCGAATCCGACGTGCGGGTTGGGGTCGCGCAGGATGTTGAACGCGTGCGGATCCTCGAACACTTCGTCGTCGAAGTTGGCCGAGCGATACGACATCACCACCCGCTGCCCCTTCTTGATCTGCACGCCGGCCAACTCGACGTCCTCGTTGGCGGTGCGCTGGAACGCCGATACCGGAGTGGCCCACCGGATGATCTCGTCGGCCGTGGTCGACGGGCGCTCCTTCTTGAACAGTTCCCACTGATCGGGGTTGTCCGCCATCGCGATCATGCCGTGGGTGATCGAGTTGCGCGTGGTCTCGTTGCCCGCCACCGCCAGCATGACCACGAAAAAGCCGAACTCGTCGTCGGAGAGCTTCTCCCCCTCGACGTCGGCCTGGATCAAGGTAGTGACGATGTCGTCGGTCGGGTTCTTGCCGCGCTCGTCGGCCATCGCCATCGCGTACATGATCAGTTCCACCGACGACTGCGCGGGATCGACGGTGGCGTACTCGGGGTCGGTACCACCGGTCATCTCGTTGGACCAGCGGAACAGCTTGTCGCGGTCGTCCTGCGGCACGCCCAGGAGTCCGGCGATGGCCTGGAGCGGTAGCTCGCAGCTGACCTGCTCGACGAAGTCGCCGCTGCCCTCGGCCGCCGCGGTCTTGGCGATGTTTTGGGCACGCTCGGCGAGTTCGGCTTCCAGCCGTCCGATGGCCCGCGGCGTGAATCCGCGGGAGATGATCTTGCGCAGCCGGGTGTGGTGCGGGGCATCCATGTTGAGCATGACGCTGCGCTGGAGTTCGACCTGCTCCCGCTTCATCTCCGGCGGCCACGTCGGGATTGCGCCGTTTAGCCAGCTCGAGAAGACGTCGCTGCGCTTGGACACCTCCTTGACGTCGGCATGCTTGGAGACGATCCAATAGCCCTTGTCCTCGAACCCGCCCGCGCCGTTGGGAATGTCGACCCAGTGGATTGGCTCGGCCTTGCGCAGCTGGGCGAGCTCCGCGACGGGCAGCCCTGCGAGGTTGACGTCTGGGTCAAGAAAATCGAAATCGGCGGGAATGTTGGGGGGTGCCATTAGGGTGCGCTCCTCAATGCAACGTGTTCTAGTTCCAGTAAAACATGCCTTCTCCGCAGACCAAAAGGCGCGCACGCATCGTCGCTTGTCAGGGTAATGAAACGTGTTCTAGCCTGACCTCATGGGTAACCCGGTAATAGTTGAAGCCACCCGCAGCCCCATCGGCAAACGTGCCGGATGGTTGTCCGGGCTGCACGCCACCGAGCTGCTGGGCGCGGTCCAGAAGGCGCTTGTGGATAAGGCCGGTATCGATGCCGGCGACGTCGAGCAGCTCATCGGCGGCTGCGTGACACAGTACGCGGAGCAGTCCAACAACATCACCCGGACGGCATGGCTGACCCTGGGTTTGCCCGAACAGGTCGGCGCCACCACGATCGACTGCCAATGCGGCAGCGGGCAGCAGGCGAATCACCTGATCGCCGGGCTGATCGCGGCGGGTGCCATCGACATCGGCATCGCCTGCGGCATCGAGGCGATGAGCCGGGTCGGGCTGGGCGCCAACGCCGGTCCCGACCGCAATTGGCGCGCGGAGTCCTGGGACATCGATCTGCCCGACCAGTTCACCGCCGCCGAGCGCATCGCCAAGCGCCGCGGCATCACTCGCGCGGACATCGACGAGTTAGGGTTGGCCTCCCAGCAGCACGCCAAGCGGGCCTGGGACGAGGGCCGCTTCGACCGGGAGATCTCACCGATCGAGGCGCCGGTGCTCGACGAGCAGAAGCAACCCACCTCCGAGCGCCACATGGTCGGCCGTGACCAGGGTCTACGCGACACCACGCTGGAGGGATTGAGCCAGCTCAAGCCGGTGCTCGACGGCGGCATCCACACCGCGGGCACGTCGTCGCAGATCTCCGACGGCGCGGCCGCGGTGTTGTGGATGGACGAGGAAAAGGCCAAGGCGCTGGGCCTGCGCCCGCGGGCCCGCATCGTCAGCCAGGCGCTGGTCGGCGCCGAGCCCTATTACCACCTGGACGGCCCGGTGCAGTCCACCGCGAAGGTGCTCGAGAAGGCCGGCATGAAGATGGGCGACATCGACATCGTCGAGATCAACGAGGCGTTCGCGTCGGTGGTGCTGTCCTGGGCCCGGGTGCACAACGCCGACATGGCCCGGGTCAACGTCAACGGCGGCGCGATCGCGCTGGGGCATCCGGTGGGTTGCACCGGCAGCCGGCTGTTCACCACCGCGCTGCACGAGCTGGAGCGCTCGGATCAGAGCACGGCGCTGATCACCATGTGCGCCGGGGGCGCGCTGTCGACGGGCACCATCATCGAGCGCATCTAAGGCTTCGAACGTGGGCGTTTCCGACGACGATCGCATCGCCGCGGCCCAGTCGTATATCGACGCGTTGGTCAGCCACGACGCCGCCGCGGTCCCGTTCGCGCCGGACTGCGTTCGGATCGAGATGGGCATCAAGACCGGCTTCTCCGGAAATCACTTGCGGCGCAGCCTCAACCGCGGCCCGCAATTCCGGATCATTGCGGCAACAACGCCGCCGGATTACACGATCAACGGCGAGGTGGTGCGGGCCGTATACGACGTCGTGACCAAGGTCCAGCTCGGCGGGCGGCGGGTTGGGGCGCACGTCGACGAGACGTTCGTCATTCCGGCCGGGGATGCAGCGATCCACCACATCGGCGCTCGGATGCGCCCGTTCTTCAAGCGAATTTAGACTGGTGTCATGGCCTCGAAATCACGCCCACCGTTCTTGAATTCGCCGTTCATCGATTTCTTCCTCAAATGGATGGGACGCCTCAACACCTTCATGTACCGCCGTGGCGGCGGAGAAGGACTCGGCGGCACGTTCCAGAACATCCCGGTCGCCCTGCTGACGACCACCGGCCGCAAGACCGGGAAGACGCGAGTCAGCCCGTTGTACTTCCTGCGCGACGGCGACCGCGTCGTCGTGGCCGCATCCCGGGGCGGCAGCGACAAGAACCCGATGTGGTACCTCAACCTCAAGGCCAATCCGAAGGTCTCGGTGCAGATCAAAAAAGAAGTGCTCGACCTGACCGCGCGGGATGCTACCGACGAGGAGCGCGCCAACTACTGGCCGCAACTGGTGAAGATGTACCCCAGCTACGACGACTACCAGTCGTGGACCGACCGGACCATCCCGCTCGTCATCTGCGATCCCGCGCGGTGACGATGCGGGCCGCGAAGTGGCCCGAGAAGGAGCCGCGCAAATCAGACCCCACGGTAACGTGACGCAGCGGCACGGGATCCGCAACTCGCGGTTCCTCGCCATTCTGCTCAAATACTTTGCCCGCGCGCATATCTGGGTGTACCGGCGCACCAACGGCCGACTCGGCGCCAGGCTGCTGTGGTTTCCGGCTGCGTTACTCACTACGACCGGACGTAAATCGGGTGAGCCGCGAACCACTCCGACGCTGTATCTGCGCGACGGCGACCGGGTGATCTTGCCGGCGTCGTTCGGCGGTCGCGCCGAGAACCCGACCTGGTATCTCAACCTCAAAGAAAATCCCGGCGTCGAGGTGCAAATCCGCGCAGAGCGACTGCGGCTTTCGGCCCGCGACGCCACCGACGAGGAACGGGCTCGCTACTGGCCGCCGCTGATGCGGATGTATCCGCCCTACCACGGATACCGGCAGGCCACCGACCGGGTCATCCCGCTGGTGGTGTGCGAACCGGCCTAGATCTTCGCGCGGATTTCGGCGGACAGCGAGTTCGGCTACGGTAAATTGCCCTTGCGCTGATACGCATCGCGGCGAACGGGGGAAGTGATGAGAAATCGGCTCCGCTTTGTCACCGTGGGCCTGCTCTCCACTGGCCTGCTCTCCACTGGCCTGCTGTCCCCCGGATCAGCGCTGGCCTGGGCCGATACTCGATCGTGCTGGACTTGGTCCGGCACGGGCAGTCGGTCGACAACGCAGCGGGCATCATCGACACCACGCCGCCCGGAACCGGGCTCACCCAGACCGGCTACGACCAGGCGAACACCGTCGCGCAGGCGATCCAGGCGGAATACGGGAAAGACATCGCCGGGATCTTCGCGTCGGAGGAGACTCGATCGCAAGAGACCGCGGCGCAATTGGCTGACTTGCTGCCGGGCAACACGTCCGTCCAGATCTTGTCCGGGCTCAACGAGATTCCGGGCGGCTCCTTCGAGGGCGACCCAACGAACAGCCTCGAGGGCATCCTGTACCTGCTGGCCCCGCTTTCCTGGGTGTTCGGAGATGTATTAATGCCGGATATCGGCGATCCCAGCGTCAACGGGATCACATTCGACGGAGGCTTTAGCGACGCCGTCCAAACAATCTACGACGGGACCGTCGGCAGCGCCGGCAGCAGCGCTCCGACCGACGTGGCATTTTCCAGCGAAGGGGCGATCGCAGTCTGGACGATGATGAACGTCAACAATCCCGATTTCTCCGTGCTCCTGCAGGAACTGGTCAGCAACGAACAATTCCTGCCCAACGCAGGCCAGGTGGTGGTCGAAGGCAGTCCTGGGGATTGGACGCTGGTCAGCTATGACGGAGTAGATGTACCGCAGGATCCGGGGCTGGGCACCGAGCTGTTCGTCGACTTCCGCAACCTGATCGAGGCGCCGCAATTCGCCGGCTACGACATTTACGAGGCCTTGCTGACCGGCAATTCGGCGACGATCGACACCGCTCTTCAGACCGGTCTCAACCAAGTCGACACCGCGCTCACGCAGTTCCCGATCGAGGTGTTCGATGACATCGTCGCCGCCTTAGGCGGCAGCATCTGAGCCCCTCACCGCTTCAGCCCCGCTGCCTTGCTGTCGGGGTGCTGTCGACCGCTTTGCTGTCGATGGGATCCGCGACGGCCCGGGCCGACGACGGCTCGATCGTGCTGGACTTCGTGCGGCACGGCGAGTCCGGCGATATGACCGTGGTCAACACCCAGGTGCCCGGTCCCGATCTCACCGACACCGGCGAGCTGCAAGCCAAGGCCCTCGTTGATGCGCTGTCGGGCAGCGGTATTGACGACATCTATGCGTCGACCATGATCCGATCACAGGAGACCGCGACGCCGCTGGCCGACGCGTTGAATTTGCCGATCCAAGTGCTGCCGGGGCTCAACGAAATCGACGCCGGCATCTTCGAAGGCATACCGGTGAACGTCGGCGACCTCCCGCTGGGCGGCGCCCTCTATCTGCTGGCGCCGATATTGTGGACGCTCGGCTTGGATTTCGTGCCGCAGCTGGGCTCGACGGTTGACCCCAACGGAATCGCATTCGACGAAAGTTTCAGCGGCGCTGTGCAATCGATCTACGATGGCAGCGTCGGAACCGACGCCGGCACCGTGACCGACGCGGTGTTCTCACACGAAGCCGCGATCGCAATCTGGACACTGATGAACGTCAACAACCCCGACTTCTCGGTTGTCCTCCAGGAATTCCTCAACACCGGCGAGCTGCTGCCCTACACGGGCCAAGTCGTGGTCGACGGCTCGCCCGGGGATTGGACGCTGGTGAGCTGGGACGGGACGGCGGTGCCGCAGGATCCGGGACTGGCGACAGAGTTGTTCGTCGACTTCCGTGATCTGCTCACGGCGCCGCAGTTTGCGACGTACGACATTTATGAGGCTTTGCTGAGCGGCAATTCGGCGACGATCGACACTGCGCTTCAAACCGGTCTCAGCCAGATCGATATGGCGCTGGCCCAATTCCCCGTCTCGGTGTTCGACGACATCGTCAGCGCGTTCGGCGGTTCGATCTAAGCCAATCCCGTTGCTGGCGGACGAATTCCGCGTCGACGACGCTGCCATGGCCCGGCACGTAGATGGCGTCGGGTCCGCCGGCCGCCAGCAGCCGGTCAAGCGTGTTCGGCCACGCCGCCACATCGGAATCGGCATCGATCGCGGGGGCGCCGGACTCCTCGATGAGATCGCCGCTGAAGACCACCACCCGCTCGCCGTCGCGGCCCGGCACCACCGCGACGAGATCCGCGTCGGTGTGGCCGCGTCCCAGGTGGGCGATCGTCACGTCACGGTTTCCCAGGTCGACCACGGCGCGGTCGGTGGCGTGTAGGGGCGGGCGCAGCGCCGCGATCGCGCGGTCGATCTCATCGGGGTCGGCTCCGTAGTGCAGTGCGTCATCGCGAAGCTGGCCGGTGGCCGTCGTGAGATAGTCGAAGACTTTAGGTGCGCAATATATTTCGGCTTCCGCGAATACTCCGGAGCCCAGGACATGATCGAAGTGCTTGTGGGTCAACAGAACATGGGTTACCCGGAGTCCCGCGATCTGTTGCACGTCGGCGTTGATCGCCCGCGCTTCGGTGAGCGTGGTACCGGTGTCGACGAGCAGTGCCCCGGTCCGACCCCGCACCAAGCCGACAGTGACGTCGAGAAACGGTAGCCGACAACGATGCACGCTGTCGTTCAGCTGCTCCCAGTCGAAGTGCACACGTAGCCCGTGGCGACTGTCGGCTAGGCGCCGTACACCGGCACCGCAGGCCGAGACTTGGCGAGTAGGTCGTTGACGACCGGACCCAATTCCGCCGGATCCCACTTGGCGCCCTTGTCGATCTGCGGGCCGTGTGCCCAGCCTTCAGCGATGCGGATTTTGCCGCCTTCGACTTCGAACACCTTCCCGGTGATATCACGGGATTCGGTGCTGCCCAGCCAGACGACCAGCGGCGAGATGTTCTCCGGCGCCATGGAATCGAAATCGTCGTCCTGCGTTGACATCATCTCGGCGAAGACCGTCTCGGTCATCCGGGTGCGGGCCGACGGCGCGATCGCGTTGACGGTGACGCCGTACCGCCCCATTTCAGCGGCGGCGACCAGAGTCAGCGCCGCGATGCCGGCCTTGGCGGCGCTGTAGTTGCCCTGCCCGACGCTGCCCTGCAGGCCCGCACCGGAACTGGTGTTGATGATGCGTGCGTCAACGGTTTTGCCCTCTTTGCTCAGCCCCCGCCAATACGACGCGGCGTGCCTCATCGCAGCGAAGTGGCCCTTGAGATGTACCGCGATGACGGCGTCGAACTCGTCCTCGCTGGTGTTCGCCATCATCCGGTCGCGCACGATGCCGGCGTTGTTCACCAACACGTCAAGACCACCGAACGTGTCGACGGCGGTCTGAACCAGCGCGGCGGCTTGATCCCAGTCGGCGATGTTGGAGCCGTTCGCGACGGCTTCGCCTCCGGCCGCGGTGATCTCGTCGACCACGCCCTGCGCAGCGCTACCGCCGCCCGCGGGTGACCCGTCCAGGCCCACACCGATGTCGTTGACCACAACGCGCGCGCCCTCGGCGGCGAACGCCAAGGCGTGCGCGCGCCCGATACCGCCGCCCGCTCCGGTGACGATGACGACGCGGCCGTCGACTAGCCCCATGCTCGTGACTCCTTTACTTGATCGCGCTGGCGTTCGTGGTGGCCAGATAGTGCGGCGGCTCGCCCCCGCCGTGTACCTCCAACGAGGCACCGCTGATGTAGGACGCCGCATCCGAGGCCAAAAACGCTGCGGCCCAACCGACATCGGCAGGGGTGGCCATCCGGCCGAGCGGCACGTTCTTCGAGATCGCGGCGATCGACTCGGCGTCGCCGTAGAACAGGTCGGCCTGCTCGGTTTCGACCATGCCCACCACGCAGGCGTTCACCCGGACCTTGGGCCCCCATTCCACCGCCAGCGTCTGCGTGAGGCTCTCCAGGCCGGCCTTGGCCGCCCCGTACGCGCCGGTGCCGGGGGACGGCCGCCGGCCGCTGAGACTGCAGATGTTGACGATCGACCCGCCGCGCTCCTGGTTCTGCATCTTCTCATTGGCGCACTGCGAAACCAGCAGCGCACCAATCAAATTGAGTTCGATGATCTTGCGGTTGAACTTCGGGCTGGACTCCGCGGTCAGTACGTACGGCGACCCTCCCGCATTGTTGACGACGACATCGAGGCTGCCGTGTTTGTCGACGATCGCGTCGATCATCGACTTGACGGCCTCCTCGTCGCGGACGTCGCAGGAGTAGAACTCGTAGGGCAGGCCCTCGACCGCGCGCCTCGCACAAGTCACCACGGCGGCACCCTGCTCGGCGAAGACTGAGCTGATGCCGGCGCCGACCCCCCGAACGCCGCCGGTCACCAGCGCAACCCGGCCGGCGAGCCCGAAGCTGATCGCGGGGCCTCCGTCGGCGTGGGTCACTGTGCTAGCGTACCAAGCAAGTGCTTGCTTAGGTAAATCGTCCCCCAAGGAAGTGGCCGAGGAGCTCGATGACAATCACGTCACGCACCACCGAACCGGGGATAGTCGCGGTCACCGTCGACTTTCCCCCCGTCAACGCCATCCCCTCGAGCGGCTGGTTCGAACTCGCCGACGCGCTCACCGCCGCCGGCGAGGACCCAGAGACGCACGCGGTGATCTTGCGGGCTGAGGGCCGTGGTTTCAACGCCGGGGTGGACATCAAGGAGATGCAGCGCACCGAGGGATTCACCGCGCTGATCGACGCCAACCGGGGCTGCTTCGCCGCCTTCCGGGCGGTCTACGAATGCGCTGTGCCGGTGATCGCCGCGGTCAATGGCTTCTGCGTCGGCGGCGGCATCGGCCTGGTAGGCAATGCCGACGTGATCGTGGCCTCCGAGGATGCGACGTTCGGGCTGCCCGAGGTCGAGCGCGGCGCGCTGGGCGCGGCCACCCACCTGTCCCGCTTGGTGCCACAACACATGATGCGGCGGCTATTCTTCACCGCGGCCACCGTGGACGCCGCCACCCTGCATCACTTCGGTTCTGTGCACGACGTGGTGCCGCGGGAGGAATTGGACGAAGCAGCGCTGCGGGTGGCCCGCGACATCGCCGCCAAGGACACCAGGGTGATCCGGGCGGCCAAGGAGGCGCTGAACCTGATCGACGTGCAGCGGGTCAACTCGAGTTATCGCATGGAGCAAGGCTTTACCTTCGAGCTCAATCTCGCCGGCGTGTCCGACGAGCACCGCGACTCGTTCGCCGGTACCGCGAAGGGCAAGAAAGCGTGAGCGATAAGCGCACCTCCGTCGACGACGCCGTCGCGCAACTGCGCAGCGGTATGACTATTGGCATCGGCGGCTGGGGATCGCGCCGCAAACCAATGGCGTTTGTGCGGGCCATGCTCCACACGGACATCAAGGACCTGACCGTGATCACCTATGGCGGGCCGGATTTGGGACTGCTGTGCTCGGCGGGCAAGGTGCGTCGCGTCTACTACGGGTTCGTCTCGCTCGACTCGCCGCCGTTCTACGACCCCTGGTTTGCCAAAGCCCGCACCACTGGATCCATCGAGGCCCGGGAGATGGACGAGGGCATGCTGCGTTGCGGATTGCAGGCCGCGGCGCAGCGGCTACCGTTCCTGCCGATCCGCGCCGGGCTGGGCAGCTCGGTCCCGGACTTTTGGCAGGGCGAACTGCAAACGGTCACCAGCCCTTACCCGGCGCAGGACGGCGGACACGAAACGCTGATCGCGATGCCGGCACTGCGCCTGGATGCCGCCTTTGTGCATCTCAATCTCGGCGACTCGCAAGGCAATGCCGCCTACACCGGGATTGACCCCTACTTCGACGATCTGTTCCTGATGGCCGCCGAAAAGCGTTATCTGTCGGTGGAGCGCGTCGTCTCCACCGAGGGACTCATCAAAGCGGTGCCGCCGCAGGCGCTACTGGTCAACCGGATGATGGTCGACGCCGTTGTGGAAGCGCCCGGTGGTGCTCACTTCACCACGGCGGCACCGGATTACGGTCGAGACGAGAAGTTCCAGCGCCACTATGCCGAGGCGGCGTCAACGGACGAGGGCTGGCAGCAGTTCGTGCAAACCTACCTGTCGGGCGGCGAAGCCGAATACCAGGCGGCCGTGCGTCGGTTCGGCGAGGAGGCATCTAAGTGAGCACCACCCGAGCTGAGGTCTGCGCCGTCGCCTGCGCCGAGTTATTCAGGGATGCAGGCGAAATCATGGTCAGCCCGATGACGAACATGGCATCGGTCGGAGCGCGGCTGGCACGGCTGACCTTCTCCCCGGACATCCTGCTGACCGACGGCGAGGCGCAGCTGCTGGCCGACACCCCGGCGCTGGGCAAGACCGGACCCGTCGAGGGCTGGATGCCGTTCGGCCGGGTGTTCGAGACGCTGGCCTGGGGTCGGCGGCATGTGGTGATGGGCGCCAATCAGGTCGACCGCTTCGGCAATCAGAACATCTCGGCGTTCGGGCCGCTGCAGCACCCGACCCGACAGATGTTCGGCCTGCGAGGCGCGCCCGGCAACGCGATCAACCACGCCACCAGCTATTGGGTGGGCAACCATTCCAAGCGGGTGTTCTGCGACGCCGTCGACGTGGTCTGCGGTATCGGCTGGGACAAGGTAGACGCCGACAACCCGGCGTTCCGGTTCGCCAACACCTACCGAGTGGTGTCCAATCTCGGCGTGTTCGACTTCGGCGGGCCGGACCACGCGATGCGGGCGGTGACGCTGCACCCGGGTGTTTCGCCCGACGACGTCCAGGACAACACATCGTTCGAGGTGCACGGTCTCGACGAGGCCGGCGAGACCAGGCCGCCGACCGAAGACGAACTGCACCTGATCCGCGAGGTCATCGACCCTAAAGCATTGCGGGATAAAGAGATACGCTCATGAGATTGCGCACGCCGCTGACCGAGCTTGTCGGTATTGACCACCCGGTGGTGCAAACCGGGATGGGGTGGGTGGCCGGCGCTCGGCTGGTTTCGGCAACGGCCAACGCGGGCGGACTGGGCATCTTGGCCTCGGCCACGATGACCCTCGACGAACTGGCCACCGCGATCGGGAAGGTCAAGGCAGCCACCGACAAGCCGTTCGGCGTCAACATCCGCGCCGATGCCGGCGACGCCGACGACCGCGTGGACCTGATGATCCGCGAGGGCGTCAAGGTCGCGTCCTTCGCATTGGCTCCCAAGCAAGAGTTGATCGGCAAACTGAAAGACGCCGGGGCGGTGGTTATTCCGTCGGTCGGCCTTGCGAAGCATGCACGCAAGGTGGCCTCCTGGGGCGCCAACGCGGTGATCGTGCAGGGTGGCGAGGGTGGTGGACACACCGGGCCGATCGCCACGACGCTGCTGTTGCCGTCGGTGCTTGACGCGGTGAACATCCCGGTTATCGCGGCGGGCGGGTTCTTCGACGGTCGCGGACTGGCCGCGGCGTTGTCCTACGGCGCCGCCGGGGTGGCCATGGGTACCCGGTTTCTGCTTACGTCGGATTCCACCGTGCCGGACGCGGTCAAGCAACGATATCTGCAGGCCGGACTGGACGGGACCGTCGTCACCACCCGCGTCGACGGCATGCCGCACCGTGTGTTGCGCACCGGGCTGGTCGAGAAATTGGAAAGTGGTTCGCGGGCGCGGGGATTCACAGCAGCCGTGCGCAACGCCGCGAAGTTCAAGAAGATGTCGCAGATGACCTGGGCGTCGATGATTCGCGACGGCCTGGCGATGCGGCACGGCAAGGAGCTCAGCTGGTCGCAGGTGGTGATGGCGGCCAACACCCCGATGTTGCTGAAAGCCGGCCTGGTCGAAGGCAATACCGACGCCGGCGTGCTCGCCTCCGGTCAGGTGGCCGGTATCGTCGAGGACCTGCCGTCCTGCGCGGAGCTGATCCAGACGATCGTCGCCGAGGCCGTCAAACACCTACAGTCGGCGTCCGCGTTCATCCAGGACTAAGACGTCGGCTGCACGACCATCAGTGTGTGGCCGGTCGGGTCGCGGAACCAGAACATCGGTGGAACCGGCTCGCCCATTCGCGACACCTGCGCATCGACGTCGACGCCGAGTTCCTTCATCGCCGCGTGGGTGGCGTCGATGTTGTTGGTAGTCAGCGTGATACCGGTGTTGGTCGGCTGCACCGGACCACTATCCGGCGGGGGTGGAGCAAGCGCTATGCCGGTCGTGCCCTCGGGCGGGTACACCTCGATCCACCGGTAGCCGCCGCCGAACGGCTGGTCGGTTCGCTTCTCGAACCCGAGTGACTCGTAGAACGCGACCGCTTTGTCCTGCTCGGGTGTCGGCACGCACACCAGGCTCATCGTCGTCAGGCCGGTCGTCGTAGTGGTCATTCTGCCCCTCCGTATGCTCGAGCGATCTCCTGCGAGCCGGCCCACCGGCTGTACGTTGGCGACTGCGGCCACCCGTCCGGCGAATCCTGCCACTCTTCCTGGCGGCCATACGGCAGTAAGTCGATCAACGCGAACGAATGACTGAGTTGTTCGGTCCCACGGCCATTGGTGTGCCAGGTTCGGTAAACCCGATCGCCGTCGCGCAGAAAGACATTCACAGCGAACCCACCGCCCGGTGGAGCGCCGACGTCCTCGCCGAACGAGCTGTTGGCAGTCGAGTACCACGTCATCCGGTTCCCCACCCGTCGCTTGTATGCGAGCGCCTCGTCGATGGGCCCCTGGGTGACGATGACAAATCGGGCGTCGTAGCTGTCCAGGAACTCCAGTCGGGTGAACTGTGAGGTGAAGCCGGTACAACCGGGGCACTGCCACTCCTCACCTGGAAACCACATGTGGTTGTAGACGATGAGCTGCCGCTTGCCGTCAAACACGTCTACCAACCGCACCGGCCCGTTCTCCGATTCCAAGACATAGTCCGGCATCTCGACCATTGGCAGCCGCCGTCGCTGCGCGGCGACCGCGTCGAGCTCGCGGGTGGCCGCCTTCTCTCGGACCCGAAGTGCGTCCAGCTCACGCTGCCAGGCCTGGCGGTCGACGACGGGTGGCAATCCTACTGTTTTCACAGAAACCCCTCCGTTACGATGTTCACGCTGTCAACATGGTAATGTTCACACCGTACACTTCGACCCTGAGGAGGGTCAAGCGTTGACCGATTCGAAGACCGGCTACCACCACGGCGATCTGCGCGCGGCATTGATCGACGCCGGCCTTCAACTCGCCCGTGACGGCGGGCCGGAAGCGCTCACCATTCGGGAAGCGACTCGGCGAGTTGGGGTTTCGCCTAACGCCGCATACCGTCACTTCGCCGACCGCGAAGCATTGCTGAGCGAGGTTGCGACCGCCATTCAGTCCCTGATGGTGGCGCGGATGCAGACCTCAGTGCGCCGGCGTGGCTCAACTGAGCTGCTGCGCGCCGTCGGCATCGGCTACATAAAGTTCGCGCTGGATGAGCCGGGGTGGTTTGCGGTCGCATTCTTCGGAGCCGACCAATCCGACGAAACAATCAGTGCCCCACCTTATCTGGCGTTGGTCGAGGCGCTCGACGCCATGGTGGATGCGGGCGTGCTTTCACCGCAACGACGCGACGGCGCCGAATGGCCCTGCTGGTCGGCCGTGCACGGGTTCGCCGAACTGGCCCTGCGTGGACCACTGCGCGGCGCAAGCCGCCGAGAGGTGGAGTTGCTGGCGGGACGCACCGTCGACGACATCATCGCCGGACTGCGCCTGCGCCGCTGACGTCACGCCAGCCCCTTGCGCACCATCAACTCGGTATGCACATCGTCTTGGAAACGAACCCATATGTGATATCAGTCGGACTGGTAGCACATATGGGTTGAAAACCGCAGAAGCCACCAGCCCTTCAGCCAGGGACTGGAGTTACAGACGTTCGATGATGGTGACGTTGGCGGTACCGCCGCCCTCACACATCGTCTGCAGGCCATAGCGGCCACCGGTGCGCTCCAGCTCGTTGAGCATGGTGGTGAACAGCTTTGCCCCGGTGGCGCCCAACGGATGGCCGAGTGCGATCGCGCCACCGTTGGGGTTGACCTTCTCCGGGTCGGCCTTGATTTCCTTGAGCCAGGCCAACACGACCGGCGCGAACGCCTCGTTGATCTCGACGGTGTCGATGTCGTCGATTGACAGCCCGGTCTTCTCGAGTGCGTAGCGGGTGGCCGGAATCGGTCCGGTGAGCATGAAGACCGGGTCGGCGCCGCGGGCGCTGATGTGATGGATACGGGCGCGCGGTGTGAGTTTGTGGTCCTTGACGGCCTGTTCGGACGCCAGCAACACCGCACTAGCGCCGTCGGAAATCTGGCTGGCCACCGCCGCCGTCAACCGGCCACCCTCCGACAGCGTCTTGAGCGCGGCCATCTTCTCCAGCGACGTCTCCCGCGGCCCCTCGTCGATCCGGAATCCGTCCACGGCAATGATCTCGTTGTCGAAGTGTCCGCCCTGGATCGCGGCCAGCGCCCGCTCGTGGCTGGTTAGCGCGAACTGCTCCATCTCCTCGCGGGACAGGTTCCACCGTTCGGCGATCAGTTCCGCGCCGCGGAACTGGGAGATCTCCTGATCGCCGTAGCGGTGTAGCCAGTTCTTCGACTCGCTGGTCGGCGAGGTGAACCCGAACTCCTTGCCGACCACCATCGCCGACGCGATCGGAATCTGGCTCATGTTCTGCATGCCGCCGGCCAGGATCAAGTCCGCGGTGTTGGCCATGATCGCTTGCGCACCAAAGGAAATCGCCTGCTGGCTGGAGCCACACTGCCGGTCGACGGTCACTCCGGGAACCTCTTCAGGATAGCCCGCCGCCAGCCAAGCGTTGCGACCGATGTTGCCGGCCTGGCCGCCGATCGCGTCCACGCATCCGACCACCACGTCGTCGACGGCCGCCGGGTCAACGTCGACCCGCTCGAACAGCCCGTGAAATGCGGCCACGCCCAAGTCGATTGGATGCACGCCGGCAAGCGATCCGTTACGCTTACCAACGGCGGTACGGACGGCCTCGACAATGTACGCCTCTGGCATTTCTAATCTCCTTCTTTGGTGATTCCACCTAAAACGATAGCGAGATACTGCTGGCCCACCTGTTTGGCGGTGAGCGGTCCGCCGGGCTGATACCAGCGCACCGACACCCAGGTGGTGTCGCGGATGAATCGGTAAACCAGGTCGACATCGAGATCGGGACGGAAATAGCCTTCCTCGATGCCCTGGTGCAGCACGTCGACCCACATCTTGCGCTGCTGCTTGTTCATGTCCTCGATGTAGGCAAACCGCGGCTGTGACAGCAACCGCTTGGCCTCATCCTGGTAGATGACCACCTGGGCATGCCGGTGCTCGATCGCGTCGAACGACGCCATGAACAAACCCCTGAGCCGCTCTAGCGGATTCGGCTCGGTGTCGATGATCTCCTGATAGCGGTCGAACAACCCGTCCAGGAAGCTGTGCAGCAGCTCGTCGACCATCTCCTCTTTGGACGCGAAGTGGTGGTAGAGGCTGCCCGACAATATGCCGGCACCGTCGGCGATGTCGCGGACCGTGGTCGCGCGCAGGCCACGTTCAGCGAACATGGTCGCCGCCAGTGCCAACAGCTCGTCGCGGCGGTTCATGGGTGTTGACTCGACACCGAAATCACTTCTCCGGTCAGGTAACTGGAGTAGTCGCTGGCTAAGAACGCGATGGTGGCCGCCACCTCCCATGGCTCGGCTGCTCGTCCGAAAGCCTCCCCGGCTGAGAGCCGATCGAGCAGATCGGTCGAGGTGGTCTTGTCCAGGAACTTGTGCCTGGCGATGCTCGGCGACACCGCATTGATCCGCACCCCGTAGTCGACGGCCTCGATGGCGCTGCAACGCGTCAGCGCCATCACCCCGGCCTTGGCTGCGGCATAGTGGGATTGCGAGTGCTGCGCACGCCAGCCAAGGACGCTGGCGTTGTTGACGATCACCCCGCCGTGGTCGGTGTCGCGGAAGTAGCGCAGCGCCGCGCGGGTGGCGCGAAACACCGACGTCAGCGTGACGTCGAGGACGCGGTCCCACTCCTCGTCGGTCATATCCGCGACCGGTGTTTGTCCGCCCAGTCCGGCGTTGTTGACCAGCACGTCGATCCGGCCCATCCGCGCGTGGGCCGACGCGATCAGCGCATCGACCTGAGCAGAGGACGTGACATCGCAGAGCACGTGCTCGACGCGACCCAGCCCCAGCGCCGACAGTTCCTCGGCCGTCTCGCCCAGCCGTCGCTCGTGGTGGTCCGAGACGACGACGTCAGCACCTTCGGCCAGCGCCCGCCGTGCGGTGGCCGACCCGATGCCGGTGCCGGCGGCAGCCGTGACGATCACGACCTTACCCATCAGAAGCCCGTGTCCGGCAACCTCTTTCGGCGCAACGGCTAACGTCATCTAGCCTCCCTGGGTAGGCCAAGCACACGCTCGGCGATGATGTTGCGCTGAATCTCGTTCGAGCCGCCATAGATGGTGTCCGCGCGGGTGAACAGGTACAGCCGCTGCCACTCGTCGAAGTCTCCGCTGTCCAACACCAGACCCGCCTTGCCCTGCACGTCCATCGCGATCTCGCCCAGATCGCGATGCCAGTTGGCCCACAACAGCTTTGAGACGTTGTCCTGTCCGGGCTGCTCGACGTCCATGGTCGCCAAGGCATACGAGCGCATCGCCCGCAGGCCGGCCCACAACCGGGTCAGCCGTTCGCGGATCAGCGGATCATCAGCGGCACCAGTGCGTTTGGCGAGTTCAGCGACGCCGTTCAGCTCGCGCGCGTAGATGATCTGCTGACCCAGCGTGGAGACACCGCGTTCGAAGGTCAGCGTTCCCATCGCCACCCGCCAGCCGTCACCCGGCGCGCCGACCACCAAGTCGGCATCGGTGCGGGCGTCGTCGAAGAACACCTCGTTGAATTCCGAGTCACCCGTGAGCTGGACGATCGGGCGGACCTCAACCCCGGGCTGGTCCAACGGCACCAGCAGATACGACAACCCGGCGTGGCGCTTCGAGCCCTTCTCGGTGCGAGCCACCACAAAACACCACTGCGCCCAGTGGGCCAGCGACGTCCACACCTTCTGGCCGTTGATCACCCACGCGTCGCCGTCCAGCACCGCCGAGGTGGACACGTTGGCCAGGTCGCTGCCGGCACCCGGCTCCGAGTAGCCCTGACACCACAGCTCGGTGACGTCGAGAATTCGGGGCAGAAATCGCCGCTGCTGGTCGGGAGCGCCGAAGGCGATCAACGTCGGCCCAAGCAATTCCTCGCCGAAGTGGTTGACCTTCGCGGGCGCATCGGCGATTGCGTACTCCTCATAAAACGCGACCCGATGCGCGACGGACAGGCCGCGGCCGCCGTGCTCGACCGGCCAGCCCAAACAGGTCAGGCCCGCTTTCGCGAGATGCTGATTCCAGGCCCGCCGCTCTTCGAATGCCTCGTGCTCGCGACCCGGCCCACCGAGCCCCTTGAGCGCGGCGAATTCACCGACCAAGTTCTCGGCCAGCCAGTCGCGTACCTCAGCCCGGAACTCCTCGACGCCCTGCACCCCTGTAGGCTAACCTACCAAGCACTTGCTTTGTTAGTCCGGCGACGATACAGAGCGCGCAGCGCGATGAGGAGGAGCCGGACAGTTGAGGCTTGAGGAGCTTGCATCGATGCCGAGCGATCCGCAGACGATTCCTGCGGTGTTGGACCGCATCGCGCGCGAGCTACCCGACCACAATGCGCTGGTCACGCCCGATCGCACCCTTACCTTCGCCGAGCTGCGCGACGAGGTGCGCCGTGCCGCCGCGGCGATGATCGCGCTGAGTGTGAGCACAGGCGACCGGGTGGCGATCTGGTCGCCGAACACCTGGCACTGGGTGGTTGCCTGCCTGGCCACCCATTACGCCGGCGCCACCGTGGTGCCGCTGAACACCCGCTACACCGTCGCCGAAGCCACCGACATCCTGGCCCGCACCGGCGCTCCGCTGCTGGTGGCGATGGGTGAGTTCCTGGGCACGGACAAGACCGCCGATCTCGACCGAAGCGCGTTGCCGGATCTGCGTCACATCGTGCGGGTGCCGGTCGATGCCAATGACGGGACGTGGGACGAGTTTGTCGCCGCCGGCGCTGGGAGTACAGCCCTCACGGCCGCCGATGTCCGCGCCGCCGCGGTCCACCCCGACGACGTCTCCGACATCCTGTTCACCTCCGGCACCACCGGCCGCAGCAAAGGCGTGCTGTGCGCGCATCGGCAATCGTTGTCCGGTTCGGCGGCGTGGGCGGCCTGCGGCAAGATCACCAGCGACGACCGTTACCTCTGCATCAACCCGTTCTTCCATAACTTCGGCTACAAGGCCGGAATCCTGGCCTGCCTGCAGACCGGTGCCACGCTGATCCCCCAGCTGACCTTCGACGCCGAGCAAGCGATGCGCGCAATCGCCGAGCACCGGATTACCGTGCTGCCCGGGCCACCGACCATCTTCCAGATGCTGCTCGACCATCCCACCCGCGGCGGCTATGACCTGAGCTCGCTGCGGTTCGCGGTCACCGGCGCGGCCACGGTGCCGGTCGTGTTGATCGAGCGGATGCAGACAGAACTCGACATCGACATCGTGCTGACCGCCTACGGCCTGACCGAATGCAACGGGTTCGGCACCATGTGCCGCGCCGACGACGACGCCGTTACCGTCGCCACCACCTGCGGACGGCCTGTCGCCGACTTCGAGTTGCGGATTGGAGATCACGGCGAGGTGCTGCTGCGTGGTCCCAATGTGATGCTCGGTTATCTCGACGACCCGCAAGCCACCGCGGATACCGTGGACGCCGACGGCTGGCTGCACACCGGTGACATCGGAAAGCTCGACAACGCAGGCAATCTCCAGATCACCGACCGGCTCAAGGACATGTACATCTGCGGCGGTTTCAACGTCTACCCGGCCGAGGTGGAGCAGGTGCTCGCCCGCCTCGACGGCGTGCTGGACTGCGCGGTGATCGGCGTGCCCGACGAGCGGCTCGGCGAGGTCGGCCGGGCATTCCTGGTGACGCGGCCCGGAGCCGGTCTTGACGAGCAGGCGGTGATCGCCTACACCCGTGAGTATTTGGCGAACTTCAAAGCCCCCCGTTCGGTGAGGTTTGTCGACACGCTGCCGCGCAATGCCGGCGGCAAGGTGGTCAAGCCGCAATTGCGAGAGATGCCCTGATGGACCTTGATTTCGACGACAACACGTGCGCATTCCAGCAGGAGGTGCGCCAGTTCCTGGCTGCGAACCGGGACTCGTTCCCGACGCATTCCTATGACACCGCGGAGGGCTTCGAGCAGCACCGGCATTGGGACAAGGTGCTATTCGATGCGGGTTTGTCGGTCATCAGCTGGCCACGAAAGTACGGCGGCCGCGACGCAACCCTGCTGCAGTGGGTGGTTTTCGAGGAGGAGTACTTCCGCGCCGGTGCGCCCGGGCGGGCGAGTGCCAACGGCACCTCGATGCTGGCGCCGACGTTGTTCGCACACGGCACCGAAGAGCAGCTGGACCGGATATTGCCAAAGATGGCCAGCGGCGAGGAGATATGGGCGCAGGCCTGGTCGGAGCCGGAGTCCGGTAGCGACCTCGCCTCGCTGCGCTCGACGGCCACCCGCACCGACGGTGGCTGGCTACTCAACGGCCAAAAGATCTGGAGTTCGCGAGCACCGTTCGGCGACAGGGCTTTCGGATTATTCCGCTCTGACGCCGACGCGGAACGCCACCGCGGGCTGACGTACTTCATGTTCGATCTCAAAGCGGACGGAATCACCGTGCGGCCCATCGCCCAACTCGGCGGCGACACCGGGTTCGGCGAAATCTTCCTCGACGACGTATTCGTGCCCGACGCCGACGTGATCGGTGAGGTGCACGACGGGTGGCGGGCCGCGATGAGCACGTCGA
>Ga0209656_10000609_pt1 | contig 23488 bp, 21 predicted proteins | sample BogFormECP12_OM2_FD_188239 | JGI IMG/M metagenome (GOLD analysis project Ga0209656, IMG submission 188239) | Bog forest soil microbial communities from Calvert Island, British Columbia, Canada - ECP12_OM2 (SPAdes) (version 2) | ecosystem: Environmental > Aquatic > Freshwater > Wetlands > Bog ... | reverse complement strand
CGAGGCCATTGGCAATTCTGCCCCGCCTCAAGCCCAAGCCGCCGCCTGATCCTTCAGGCCGTCACCAAAATTCGGCGATAGCTCCGGCCGGCCATGTACAACCGCTGTTTGTTACGGTCGATCCCGAACGCGATCGCGGGTCGGTGCTGCGCGACTTCACGGCTGCCTTCGATAAGCGCCTGATCGGGTTAATCGGCACACAAGAACAGATCACTGATATCGCGCACCCCCTCGGCGTGAAATATGAGAAGGTACTGCTCGACAACGACAATTATGTCGTCGACCACAGCAGTACGCTATCGGTCGTCGACCCGTCGGGCAACGCCGCGGTGACGTTTAAATTGGCCGAACTCTATCTGATCGCGGCCAAATTGTTTGAACTGCTGGACCGATCGGGTACCGCTCTGGGAGCCCTCAACAATCTCGGCGCCTACCGCTGACCTTTACCGGGGTCATATCGGGATCCGAGGGTCAGACATCTCGCCGCCTTGATTGACGGCCACACCACGGCTCTACATAGTACCCGAATGGACCTTGGCGGGTGTCATTGCGGAAATATCCGCGTCCACCTGCGGCTCGCTGGGATCCCGCAAGACACCCCTCTGCGCGCCTGCTCCTGCTCTTTCTGCCGCGCCCACAGCACGCGGACCGTCTCCGATACTCAGGGACTGTTCGAGGTTTGGGCTAACGACTGGTCGCTGGTTGAACCCTACCGTTTCGGTTCTCGTACCGCCAACTATCTGATCTGTCGGCGATGTGGTGTCTATGTCGCCGCGGTGTGCGAGACCACGTAGGCCCCCGGGCAGTCGTGAATGTCAACAGCCTCAATGACGGCAGCGCGTTCGCACAAACCCCTGCCACTTCAGATTACGAGGGTGAGGCGACAGACGCTCGGTTGTCACGGCGCGCCGCCAACTGGATGCCGGCAGTCGTGCATCGCTAGCTCTTCCCGATCTCTAGTTCGCCAAGTTCGCGATCTTTCGGGCGTCACCGGTGAATTCGAGGATGTGCATTCCGGTGTTAGCGCGATCGACGATATAGATGTAGCCGCGATCGTCGACTTCGACGTTGTTTGTCTGGATCGCCACTTTGCAGCGCTGCTCACCATTGTCGAGCTAAATGCATCGCTTGTCTGTGTTTTCGGTGGTTGCCGGAATGTAATAGGCTACCTCGGTCGGGTGGTAGGGATCACGCAAAACCCTGCCGAAAGGCGACCCCAAGGCGGTCTACATGCTGCGCCCATTCGGCAACGCCGCGCACGAAATCTGGAACACCAAGTCTTGGTAGCCGACCAGCGCCATATCCTTGGCCGCCGGGGCGTTTTGCGCGAAAGCCGGAGCGGCCGCCAGCCAAAGTGTAGCGCTCAGCAGGTACCGACGAAGGGAGAAACGCTTTGAACCGCAAAGTGGACGGTAGATCGGGTGCCCCGAACGTGTCTCATTGCCGCCGATTTTCGGTTAGGCTGCGGGGGCGCCGATCGTTCAACGAAGCAAGGGAGGTAAAGATGACCGAGTTGGTGCCCCTGGAAAACGCCGTTCTTCCTCCCGGCATACGCTCCCGGTTTGTAAGCGACATCAACGGCCTCCGCATTCACGCGCTGGAAGCCGGCTTCGAGGTACAAGATCGGCCCTGTGTCCTGCTCCTCCACGGCTTCCCAGAGCTTGCCTATTCCTGGAGGAAGGTGATGTTGCCTATCGCGTCCGCAGGGTTCCATGTCGTGGCACCTGACCTAAGGGGCTATGGCCGCACCACAGGATGGAACGCTGACTACGACGGCGATCTGAGCTCCTTCCGGCTGCTCAATGCGGTCAGGGATGCTATCGGGCTCGTGGCGGCGCTCGGCTACCGCTCCGTGGCGGCGGTCGTGGGGCACGACTTCGGCTCTTCGGTCGCGGCCTGGAGCGCCCTCGTGCGGCCCGATGTGTTCCGCTCCGTGACGCTGATGAGCGCGCCGTTCGCAGGACCGCCTGCACTGCCCTTGGACACGGCCAGGGACGCGGCGCAAAGCGGCTCGGGCACAACCTCGTCCGGTGCCAGCATCGATGATGCTCTGGCGAAGCTGGATCGGCCGCGCAAGCACTACCAGTGGTATTATTCGACGCGGCAAGCCAATGCCGACATGCGCGACTGCCCACAAGGTGTCCATGCCTTCCTCCGCGCCTACTACCACCACAAGAGCGCAGACTGGAGCCAGAACCGGCCGTTTCGGCTGAAGTCCTGGAGCGCCGAAGAGTTGGCGAAGATGCCAACTTACTACATTATGGACCTGGACAAGGGCATGGTGGCGACCGTGGCAGAAGAAATGCCGTCTGCCAATCAAATCGCGGCATGCCGATGGCTTCCCGACATCGAGCTGAGTGTCTACAGCACCGAGTACGCTCGAACCGGCTTCCAGGGTGGCCTGCAGTGGTATCGGCGCGGCACGGAAGGCATCGACACCGCTGAACTGCAATTATTCTCCGGTCGGACGATCGACGTGCCTTCGATGTTCATCGCGGGAAAGAGTGACTGGGGCGTCTACCAGCGTCCCGGCAGCTTGGAGCGCATGCAGAGCAGCGCGTGCACGCGCATGCTGGGGTGTCACCTGATCGATGGAGCCGGACATTGGGTGCAGCAGGAGCGGCCGGAGAGAGTGAGCGAACTGCTCGTGCAGCTTCTGAGGCAGTAGAAACGTCAGGTAGGCAACGTAGGCCACGGCTTGAGAACTGACGCATGAGCACTTTTGCTTAATGCGTCAGTGTCGGAGCGCCAACGGGGCGAGCGCGGCGACGAAGGCTCGGCCGCGCGAGCGTCCTGTTCGGCCGCTTTAACCTTTGCTTCCTGTGCCGTCTTGGCCGCGCTGTTCCGGCGCGCCTCGACAGGGTTAATCCCGGATTGCGTCTTCTGTGGCGATCCAGGTCTTGCGGCCTCGGTCGGAAATTCGGAGACCGAAGCCGGGACGCTCGCTGTCCCAGAACTCCAGGCGGCCCGAGCAAGCAGCTTTGAGCTTGTCGACGGCCGGTTGCGTAAGCTTTATTTTCGGCATCGCGGGTGCTATTAACGATCTGTCACGTGGGCGGTAGGTCGTAGGGGTAGCAATTGGGAGCTACCCACGGCCGTTACCCCAGCTGCGGAGTGTGCGTAACACACCCTCACATTATGACCGGAGGTCCCTACATGCAAGAATTATCAAGAGGTTAAAGATAACTTTTGTTATGTCCCGAGATGGCCGAGCACCGCTTCGTAAGCCGTAGGTCGTTGGTTCAAATCCGACTCGGGGCACCATCTGGTCCAAAACTGCGCATCAAAAGGTGGGCCGCTCGATGAAACAGCCGACAGTAATCGAAACCATCGCGACGCGGCTGCTCGCGCGGCAGGGCATCGGGGTGATCTGGCAACTTCATCTGCGGGCTTCGGCCTCTCATCTCGACGGCAATTGGCTCTCGGCAGCGGCTTTGATAGGTATCGCGGACGCCGCCGAAAGACAGTGGGCCGGCTGTGCCGGTTCGCGCTGACCGATCCGCTGTACCGAATCCAGGCGAGCGACAGACCCAGGAGCGACGAATGATCGAGACGAGTGGGGTGAACCACGTCGTGCTCCACGTCAACGACGTTGAGCGATCGAAGAAGTTTTACACCGAAATACTGGGGCTGACCCCGTATAGGGAAGACGTCGAACAGGTCTTTTTGCATGCCGGTCAACAGGGTGTGGCCCTCTTTAAGAAGCAGGGTGACACGCCATTGACGACAGGCAACGATCTTAACCATCTAGCGTTAAACGTGGCAAGCGGGACTTACGAGACCGTCAAAGCCGAGCTGGAGAAGCACGGGATCGTGGTGAGTGGCCGTCCGGGCCAGGACCGCTGCATCTATTTTTGCGACCCCGACGGGCATCGCCTGCAGCTGATGCTGCGCTCGCAGATATAGCCGCGCGAAGAGCACGTCTCGACAGTTGTACGGCATGGAAGGCCACTCGGACCTAACGCGCACGACCCTGGCGGTGCTCTTTGTCGGCGGGCTGATTGCCGCCTGCTTCTGGATCTTGCGGCCGTTTCTACCGGCGATCATTTGGGCAACGACCCTGGTAGTCGCCACGTGGCCGATCTTGCTGCGAGTTCAACGACGGCTGTGGAACAGTCGCGGGCTTGCAGTCGCCGTCATGGCCTTGACCCTCCTGTTCGTCTTCGTGGTGCCATTCTGGCTCGCGATCACCACGATCGTCGACAATTATGACCGGATCATCGATTGGGCGACATCGCTCGCCGCCTTCAAGCTGCCTCCGCCGCCGGAGTGGTTGTCTGGTGTTCCGTTCTTTGGCGAAAGCGCAGCGCTGCTCTGGCAAAATGTCGCGTCTAGCGGCGTCGAGCCTCTGTTTGCTAAGGCAGCACCGTATGCCGGCGGCGTGGCGAGTTGGTTCGTCGCCGCGCTGGGTGGCCTCGGGATCGTGCTCGTGCAGTTTCTGCTCACCATAGCGGTTGCCGCCGTTATGTATGTCAATGGCGAGCACGCTGCCGCAGCCGCCCGCCGCTTCGGACATCGGCTCGCGGGTGAACGCGGCGAGCAGTCGGTCCGACTTGCAGGCCAGGCGATCCGCAGCGTGGCGCTCGGTGTGGTGGTAACCGCGCTCGCCCAGTCGGTACTCGGCGGCATCGGAATAGAGCTCGCCGGCGTGCCCCTTGCCGCAGTGCTTACAGCCGTGATGTTTATGTTGTGCATTGCCCAGCTCGGCCCTTTGCCGGTACTGTTGCCGGCAGTGATCTGGCTCTACTGGAGCGGCGAGTCCGGGTGGGGAACCTTCCTCCTGATCTGGAGCATTTTGCTCAGCACCCTCGACAGCGTGTTGCGTCCGTTGCTGATCCGAAAAGGAGCGCACCTGCCGCTGGTTCTGCTGTTGGCCGGCGTGATCGGCGGCCTCATCGCCTTCGGTCTCATTGGCATTTTCCTAGGGCCGGTCGTGCTCGCGGTGGGATACACCTTGCTGTTGTCGTGGATGGCCGAGGCAAATACCCGATGACGAGAGGGCGGCGGGGCTGCCGCTGAGGATCGCTGCCGGCGGAGGCCGACTTGCTGTGCCGTGGGCATCATGATAAGGGTGATCATTCGCGGCAATGCTTCCAACAAAGCAGTGCACGCCAATATATCTTGGTGGGTGATCACCCCGGCCCGCTCGTATGGAGTAACGCCATGACTTATCGACTCCTGAATTTCTGTCGATTGATGGGTCTATTGGCGGCGCTGACGGGCGCCACTGCAGCTGGCGCGCAGACGTCGTCTAATACTACAACCGCCGAGCTGCCTCGGTTCCTCGTATATTTTGACGAATTCAGCGCGAATCTGTCCGATGAAGCAAAGGCCACGATCGCCGATGCCGCGAAGCGGGCGCGGGAGTCCAAGGCGATCGTCGTTCAGGCGCGCGCGAGCGCTACGGGCACGCCCGAGACGAACAAATATCTCGCGCAGACGCGCAGCTCGATCGTCACGGACCAGCTCGAGGCGGACGGCATCGCGCGGACAATGATCCGGCAGGAGCCGATAGGACAGACCGGGTCGAGCGATCCGTCTGTCTATAACCGCCGGGTCGACATCATCATCGAACGCTGACCCTCGATGCGGATCTCGCGCAGCATCACCGGAGCGAACGTACCCGGCGATTGGCGGTGGTCTGCGCGATCGGATTGAAAGCCAGCTCATTGCGTCCGATGCCCGCGCCGCGGGCGTCGTCGAGAGTGAGGGCACGAGGCCGGGGACTTCGGCTGTCAGGCTGAAGAGGGCTCGCCAATCGGCAGGGTGAATCAGTGTGCGGTTGGGACGGTCTAAGGATGGTCAGTGCCTGGGCGGCGTTGGTCGCAGCCGAAGTGGGACGAAGGTTTCAGAATATCCAGTGTAAATCCGTAAATCTGACCACCCGAGTACTTTGACTTGGCACAGCTTACTATCGTCGGCGACGATTACACCAGTCTTGCCTTCCCTGTCGATGACCTACTGACCGGCGACGCATCTCTTCAAATCTTGCGGCGCAGCAGGCGACGCCCACTGCCCAAAAAGCAGACAGCGAATGCCAAGACCGCTCTGTTCATGTCTTCGCCTCTGCTTTGGTCCTGAGCTTGCCTGCCCTGTCGCCGGAGCATACGGCGCAGCACGGACATGCTATCGTCGTGAGGAATACTCGACCGTTGGTGATGAATCAGAAATGCCGAAGATCAAGTTGAAAGTCATTCGCGATGCGATCTCGCCGCCCCCCTGGACCGCACCACCGGGTGCCGGACCGCTCTTTACCGGGAGCGGCGACGCCGACTATGTCTGCGGCATCTGCGAATTCGTCATTGCTGCGAGTATGGGTTCGGGACAGCGCATCGCCTCTATCGAGACGGACTGCCCGTGCTGCGGCGCTGTCAATGAAGTGAATACCGGAGGAGATTAGGTGCATGCAGTCAGTCAGTCAGGCTGGCCGAACGAGTTCTGCCGGTTCGCGCTTAACCGTCCGTCGCCCGCGCTTGAAGACCGCGAGCGGCTGACGGATCTCCGCCACGGCCTGTTCCGGTGACTCGGCATCGATGACCACGACATCGGCCGGGTTGCCCACCGCGAGGCCGTAATCCTTGAGATTGAGCAGCCGTGCCGAGCGCTCGGTCAGCATCGCGAAAATTTCGTGCAGCTGCGCCCGGTGCGCGATCTGCAGGACATTGGCATGGAGATTTGCCATTCGGATTAGCGAGCAATCGCCATAGGGTGTTACCGGATTTAGCACATTGTTGGTCGACAGCGAGCAGTTGACGCCATGCTCAACGAGGAGATTGGCATCGGCCACGCCGCGGCGGACATTGTAGTCCTGATCCCGCCCCATTACGAAGAGGTCGGTCAACGGCAGGACGGTGACCGCGACCCCGGTATCGGCGAGCCGGCGCGCCAGGGCCGCAACCTCCCTCGGCGGCATCGTCGATAATTTGGCCATATGGCCGACGACAACCCGCCCGCCGCGGCGGTATTGCTCGGTCAGTTCGCAGACGAGGTGGATGTCCATGGCCTCGGGCGTGTCTCCGACATCGAGGTGGATATCGATATCCACGTCGAATTCGCGGGCGAGCTCGAAGATCCGCCGGATCTGGCCGGCATGGTCGGTGTCGTATCGGGGGGCGCCGCCGATCACTTTGGCGCCGCCTTTCAGCGCTTTGACCAACAGCTCGTCGGTGCCGGGATAATTGGTCAGCCCGTCCTGCGGGAACACGCAAATCTCGATGTCGATCGCCCATCGATACTCGGCGATCAGCGACTGCACTCCCTCGAACCCGCGCAAGCCGACAGCAGGGTCGACCTCGACCTGGGTGCGCATCTGCGTCGCGCCATTGAGAACGCATTCGGCAAGCGTGCGCTCCGCCCTGGTGCGCACATCCTCGACGGTAAATCCCGACTTTAGAGCCGCAACCTGTTTCATCGGGCTAATCTTGCGTCCCGTCTCGGGCGGAACCCGGTCGATGATGCGGGATTTGTCGAGATGGATATGCGTCTCGATCAGCCCGGCGCACGCGAGCCGTCCTCCGGCATCATAGCTCTGCGCCTCGGCCGCCAAGCCCCTCTCGATCGCGACGATCTTGCCAGCCGTGACACCGATATCCATCGGCTCCTCGGTGCACCGTTCAGCGGGCCGGATATTGCGTATGATCAGATCCATCGGCGGACCCTCTTAAGATCGCCCGCGCCGGGGGTGACAGCAGTGCTCGACCGGCCCATTCTGACGAGTGCCGGCAGCGCTGTCGCCACGCTAAAGGGAATTATTCCAAGCCCGTAGCTCTCTGCCACACTCGGTCAGGCGTAGATCTTTACCAGCTCGCCGTGCGCCCATTTGACAGCGTCCTCGGGCGCCATTCCCTGCACCGCTTTGGCATACATGTCCACGAGAATGTATTTCGAGATTGCTTCGGCCGCCTTTCGATCGGACGGACCGGCGTATCCCGCAAACCGCCCGCTGCGCGCCGCCGTGCGGAACGGGGCCATGACTGGGTCGTCACCCCAGAGTTTGTGCTCTTCCCAAACCGTGGTGGGTCCGACAGAGAAGCCTTGTTGTGAGACGAACCACGGCTCGAAGATTTTTTCGGAGTGAAACCAGCGCAGGAAGTCCTTTGCCGCTTTCTGGTTCTTCGAGTATCCCATGACCATATTCGCTTGCGGCACGTGCCAGCTGAATTGGCCGGCGGGGCCTTTGGGTAGTGCCGCGTGGAAGCAATCGTCCTTGAGGGGCCTTCCGGCCTCGGTCAAATAGGTATCGGGCTTCTTCTTGGCTTCGAGATAAATCGAAGCGCCGTTATTGGTTGCGCTGATCGCGCCGGCGAGGAAGGCGCGGTTGTTGCCGGAATCATCCCACGCGAAGGCGCCCTCATCGCAAGCATCCTTCCATAGGCCGACGGCGAATTTGACCGATTCGACAGTTCCGGGGCTATTGAGCACAACAGTCTTGCCGTCCGCCTCGACTTCCTTGCCGCCCCAGGACCACAAATAGGGATACCAGAAGGCGGGCCCGTCGCCGTAGGCATGGCCGAGCGTTTGGCCGAGCGGATGTCCTTTGGCTTTGAGCTTTTTCCCGGCCTCGCGGTACTCCTCCCAAGTCTTGGGGTAGTTTTCGGGGCTGCTGCCGATTTCTCCCCACCACGATTTCCGATTTACGATCTGCAGGCCGATGATGGTAAAAGGCACCGCAATCCATTTGCCCCCGTCATAGGCGACCGCGCGCGAGGTTTCGTAAAAGCCGCCCTGCGCTTTGCCGATCTCCTCGGCGACGTCGCTAACGTCGGCGACGCTGGCCGCATAGAGCTGCGGCCAGTTGTTGAACGCGCAGATGATGTCCGGCCCGTTGCCAGATTGGATGGCCGAGGTTGCGCGCGCCTGAATGGTCAACCCGTCGACCCCCTCGAGATTGAATTTGATGCCAAGGTCTTTTTGGCACTGGTCGAGAATTTTGGTTTTCAGAAGCTGATCCGACGCCGGCACGTAATCCGACCCCTTGACCCAATGGAGCGTGGTGCCCTGGGCGAAAGCCGGCGCCCGGCCGGAGGCGAGGATCGCGGCGATGCCGCCACCACCGGAGAGTTGCAACAGCCTACGCCGCGTTATTCGCGTCATCGAGCACCCCGTCGTTAAAGTCAAATTGCCGCTTCGGACCGCGTGTCGAAGAAGTGTAAGCGCTCCGGATTCAGGGCGAGCCGCATCCGGTCGTGAATACTCGCGCGAATGCTGGGCTCCACGGACGCCACCATCGTGTCCGGGCCGACCGCGACATCCAGCAAGATCTCGGAGCCGAGCTTTTCGACGACTTCCACGACGACGTCGAAGCCGAGTTCCGGCGCATCTGCCGGAGATGCCACGTGCAAGTCTTCCGGACGGATCCCCAGTGTCACCTCTTGCCCGATATAACGGCCGAGCCGGTCGGCGCATTGGGGCGGCGCCTTGATCTGCATGCCGGCATTGGCGGCCCAGAGCGCTCCATTCTCCTGGCTGACCTTGACCGTGGCAAAATTCATCGCCGGCGAGCCGAGGAAGCCGGCGACGAAACGGTTGGCCGGCTCGTTGTAGAGCTCCAGCGGCTCACCGACCTGCTGAACGAAACCATCCTTCATGACGACGACTCGGTCACCCAAGGTCATCGCCTCGACCTGGTCGTGCGTCACATAGATTGCGGTGGTGCCGAGCCGGTCGTGCAGCTTCCTGAGCTCGACGCGCATCTGGACGCGCAGTTTGGCGTCGAGGTTCGACAAGGGCTCGTCAAACAGAAAGACCTGCGGGTGCCGCACGATCGCCCGGCCGAGAGCGACGCGCTGCCGCTGGCCGCCCGAAAGCTGCCGCGGCTTGCGCTTTAGAAGCTCCTGAATGCCGAGGATCTCCGCCGCCTCCTGCACGCGTTTGGCAATATCGGCGCGGACGAATTTTCGCATCTTCAGCCCAAAGGCCATGTTGTCGTAGACGCTCATATGCGGGTAGAGCGCGTAATTCTGAAACACCATCGCGATGTCGCGGTCCATCGGCGGGAGGTCGTTGATGACCTTGTCGTCGATCAGAATGCGGCCCGAGGTGATCGATTCGAGCCCCGCCACCATTCTGAGAGTCGTAGTCTTGCCGCAACCGGACGGTCCGACAAGAACCATGAACTCCTTGTCGCGGATACCGAGATTCACGTCCTTGACGACATGGACCTCGTCGAACTTCTTGTTCAAGCTCTGGATGTGGACCTCTGCCATCGCTCTCTCGTGTCGTGATGCTATCCCTTGACCGAACCGGTCAGGCTGGCGACGTAGTGCTCGACGAAGAAGGAATAGACGAACGCCACCGGGATCGAACCCAACAGCGCTCCGGCCATCAACTCACCCCAGTAGAACACGTCGCCGCGTATCAGCTCTGATGTTACCCCGACAGGCACCGTCTTCTCCTCCGGCGAGGAAAGGAAGACGAGGGCGTAGATAAACTCATTCCAAGACAAGGTGAAGGCAAAGATCCCAGCCGACAATATGCCCGGCACGGCGATCGGAAAGATGATGTAAACCATTGCCTTCCAGCGCGTCGCGCCGTCGATGCGGGCGCACTCTTCCAGTTCCTTGGGGATGGACTTGAAATAGCCCATCATCAGCCAGGTGCAGAACGGAATAAGAAACGTCGGATAAGTCAGGATCAATGCCCACGGCGTGTCGCCCAGGCGAAAGTTCCGGATGATGTCGGCGAGCGGAATGAACAACAGGGTCTGCGGTACCAGATAGGTGATGAAGATCATCGTGCCCAAACTGCCGGCGAACGGAAACTTCAATCGCGACAGCGCATATCCGGCGAGCAGGCCGCAGAACAGCGAGATCGCCGTGGCGGCGAGGGAGATGATCATCGTGTTCAGCATCCAGGTGCCGAACAAGGTCCCGGTCAGCAGATCCGTGATGTGCTCTAGGGTAGGATGCGAGGTCCAGAACGGGGCATAGTTGGGAGCGTTCCACGGACGATAGAGCTCGCTGTCCGGCCGGATGGCGGTGATGACCATCCAGTAGAACGGAAACAACAGCGCGACGATGAAGGCCGTCAGCGGAAAGTAGAAGAAGACCCAGCGTCGCCAAATCGCCCCCTCGATCATCGTTCAGAGGGTCTCCACCCGGCGGATGTACAGCAGCTGCACGATGACGACGAGCAACAGCACCGGGAAAACCGCGAGCGAAATCGTCGCGCCCTGACTCAAGAGGCCGGTGCCGATGCCGATCTGATAGGCATAGGTCGCAAAAAGCTGCGTCGCGTTCGCCGGTCCGCCGCCGGTGAGCACATAGACGAGCTGGAAATCCGCAAAGGTCTGGATCACCGAGAACAGCACGATCACCAAAGTCACCGGCAACAGCAATGGCCAAGTCACATGCCAGAAGCGCTGCCATGCCCTGGCCCCGTCGATCGCCGCCGCCTCGTGCAGCTCGGGGCTGATGGTTTGCAACCCGGCGAGCAGGCTGATCGCGTAGAACGGCACGCCGCGCCAGACGTTGACGATAATGACCGAGACGAGAGCCAGGTTCGGGTCACCGAGCCAATTGATCCGGCTATTGATCAGGCCAAGCCGAAAGAGCCCCCAATTGATCACGCTGAAGGTGGGGTCGAACATCCATTTCCAGGCTAGCGTCGACAGCACCGTCGGGATGATGAAGGGCAACAGGATGAAGGCGCGGGTGAAGGCCTTGCCCTTAAAATTATTGTTCAACAACAGCGCCAGCCACAGACCCAGCGCGAGCTTGAAGACGGTGGTCACGGCTGTGTATACGCAGGTGTTCCAGACGGCGACGTGGAAAATGTCGTCGTTCCAGACCTGCTGGAAATTCTGCAACCCGACAAAATGACCGGGCACCCCGACTCTGGCGTCGGTGACTGACAACTCGACGCCCTTCACGAACGGATAGGCGATGAACAAGCCGAGCAGCACGAGCGTGGGCAACAGTAAAAACACCGCCAGCCACCGCTCGTCTTCGAGCAGCCGAGTGACCGGGCCGCGCTTCGGGGTACCGGCATAGGCGCTGGGGGTGGCAACTGAAGTAAAGGTCATTTCGAAGTCTTCCCGGAAAGGTGTGCGTCACCCCAGCAGCAGTCGGATTCCGCATCACCCATAGATCTTCGCCAGTTCGTCATGCGCCCATTTGACCGCATCTTCGGGCGCCATGCCCTGCACGGCTTTGGCGTACATATCGACGATGATGTATTTGGTCTGGGCCTCGGCCGCCTGCTGGCTCGGCGGCCCGGCGAAGCCCATGAGCCGACCGCTGTTCGGCAGGTCCCTGAACGGCCTGAGCACCGGGTCGACATCCCACACCGGGTCCTCCTCCCAGACCTTGGTGGCGCCGGAGGTGTAGCCTTGCTGCGAGGTAAACCATTCCTCGAATACCGGCTTCGAATTGACCCAGCGCAGGAAATCCTTCGCCGCCTTCTGGTTCTGCGAATAGCCCATGACCATGTGGATGAACGGGCCGGGCAGGTTGAAATGCCCGGCGGCGCCGGTACCAAGCGACGCATGAAGGATGTCGTCCTTCATCGGCTTACCGCTTTCGGTCAGGTACGAGTCCGGCTTTTTCTTGGCTTCGAGGTAGATCGATGCGCCGTTGTTGGTCAGGCTGATCGTGCCGGACAGAAACGCGCGGTTGTTGCTTGAGTCGTCCCAGGCGAGGCCGCCCGAATCGCAGCAATCGTTCCACAAGGCTAGCGCGAACTTGACCGACTCGACCGTCTCCTTGGTGTTCAATGCGACGGTCTTGCCGTCGGCCTCGACCTCCTTGCCGCCCCACGACCATAGATAGGGATACCAGAAGCCGGGTGCGTCGCCGAAAGTGTGACCGAGCGTCTGCCCGATCGGACGGCCCTTGGCTTTCAATTTCTTGCCGGCGTCATGCCACTGGTCCCAGGTCACCGGGAATTTTTCATAGCCCACCTCGGCGAGCCACGATTTGCGGTAGGCAACGAGGCCGCCGCCGACAGCCCACGGTACCCCGATCCATTTCCCGTGATAGGTGCCGACCGACCTGCACATGTCGTAATAGCCGCCCTGCGCCTTGCCGATCTCCTCGGTTACGTCGCTGACGTCGGCGAGGCTGGTGGCATAAAGCTGCGGCCAGTTGTTGAGTGCCATGATAATGTCGGGTCCGTTCCCCGATTGGATCGACGAGGTGACCCGCGCCTGGATGTCGTTGGCGTTGATCGTCTCGAAGCGGATCTTCATGCCGAGCGCCTTCTCGCCCTCGGGCAAGATTTTTTCGCGCAGGACCTTGTCGGAGGCTGGCACGAAATCGGACCAGCGAACCCAGTGGATGCTGGTCGCCTGGGCAAAGGCGGGTGCGCGGCCCGAAGCAAGAATGCCGGCAAGGCCCCCACCACCTGCAGCAACCACCCCGGCGCCGGAAAGTTTCAATAGCCTCCGCCGGTCGATGCGCGCCATGATGCTTCCTCCCTGACAACCCCAATAGGGTTCGCGATCTTCAAGTTGTTTAAATCCATCGGGAGCCCGGCACAAGTCGGATCGGACCGGGTGGAGATCATCGGAGAGGGCAGATGAGCGAGAGAAGAGGCATCACCGTTCTGGCGATTTGCGGCAGCTTGCGCCAGGGCTCGTTCAACAAGGCTGCATTGCGCACCGCGATCGAGGAGAAGCCGCCGGAGATGACCATCGAGACCGCCGATATCGGCTCGATCCCGCTCTACAACGAGGATGTTCGTGCGCTCGGCTTCCCGCCGCCAGTCGAGCGCTTGCGAGCCCAGATCGCCGCGGCCGACGCGCTGCTCTTCGTTACCCCCGAATACAACTATTCGATGCCCGGCGTGCTGAAGAACGCGATCGACTGGGCCTCGCGTCCGCCCGACCAGCCTTTCGCCGGCAAACCGGTGGCGATGATGGGCGCCGCTGCCGGGATGGCCGGCTCGGCGCGGGCGCAGTACGACCTTCGCCGGTGCTGCGTCTTTCTCGACATGCACCCGTTGAACAAGCCCGAGGTGCTGATCGGCCAGGCGCAGACCAAGTTCGACGCCGCGGGACGCCTGACCGACGACGCCGCGCGGGGGTTCATCCGAGACATGCTCGTCGCCCTCGAGAAATGGACCCGGTTGATCACCCGCAAATGACGTTATCGTCACCCCCGCGAAAGCGGGGGTCCAGGAATCCGGGGCCGGGTGTCGGCCGCCACTGGATTCCGCCTTCGCGGGAATGACCAAACGCAAGGAGGAACGCCATGGATCTGGACTTTACCGGCAAGGTCGCGCTGATCACCGGCGGGGCTAACGGCATCGGCCGAGCCACCGCGCTCGGCTTCGCCACGGGTGGCGCCAAGATTGTCCTCGTCGACCGCGACACGGCGGCGGGCGAGGCGACCGCCGGGGTCATCCGGCAGCAGGGCGGCGAGGCGCGGTTTGTTACCGCCGACGTCACCAAATCGGCCGAGGTGCGCGACTACGTCAAGGCAGCGCTCGACGCCTACGGATCGATCGACTGCTTTTTCAACAACGCCGGCATCGAGGGTAAATGGGCGCACACCGCCGAATATGACGAGGACATGTTCGACGCCGTCATCGGCGTCAACGTCAAGGGCGTGTTTCTCGGCTTGCGCCACGTATTGCCGGTCATGCTGCAGCAGAAACGCGGTGCGATCGTCAATACCGCCTCGGTCGCGGGGCTGGTGGCGACTCCCGGCATGCCGGCCTATGTCGCCTCGAAGCACGCCGTGATCGGCCTGACCAAGACCGCCGCCGGCGAGGTCGCCCGGCAGGGGATTCGCGTCAACGCGGTCTGCCCCGGCCCGGTAGACACGCGGATGATCCATTCGCTCGAAGCCCAGCTGAACCCGTCCGATCCGGCCAGCGTCAGCCGCCGCTACCAGTCGGCCATCCCGATGGGCCGTTACGTCACGCCGGAGGAGATCGGCAACACGGTCCTGTTTCTGTGCTCAGACCTCGCTTCGGCGATCACTGGCGCGCAATACGTCATCGACGGCGGCCGCACCGCCACCGGAGGCGCCGTCACCCAGGCCATGCAGAGCTGAGCGGCGCTATTCTTCCTCGCCGATCAGGGTCAGGACGAGCGAGCGGCGGTGCGGCGAGGCGCGGTGTTCGAGCAGGAAGATTCCCTGCCAGGTGCCGAGCTGCAGCCGCCCGTCGGTGACGGGGATGCTCAGCTGGGTCTGGGTCAACGCGCTCTTGATATGGGCCGGCATGTCGTCCGGCCCTTCATCATTGTGGCGGTAGAGCGCAACCTCCTCCGGCACGATCCGGCGCAGAAAAGCATCGAGGTCGCGCCGAACATCGGGCGACGCATTCTCCTGGATCAGCAGCGAAGCCGAAGTGTGCGGGATATAGAGAGTCAGGAGGCCGACCGAGACGCGCTGGCGCTCGGTCCACCGCGCGACGTCGTTGGTGATCTCTCTGATCTCCCGCGGCTTTGTTTCAATCGTCAGGCGGCGCTGAGCAATGTACATCGCCGGCATCCTCCGAGCGGAGATGTGGGGTTCTGATCGGCATCTGGCGATAGCCTTCCGCGACGCTGCCGGTCGGCTTATCCTCGCACCCCGATGACGAGGATTATCCCGATGCGATTTGTTGTTCGGGCCGCGGTTTTGGGAGCTCTGCTGAGTCTCTGCGGAGTAGGGAACGCCCAGACCACCGATTTGCTGCTCGTGCTTGCCGCCGATGTGTCGCGCAGCATCGACGAAAGCGAGTTTGCGCTGCAGCGCAAGGGTTACTCGGCGGCACTGACCGATCCGCGCGTGCTCGCGGCGATCCGCGGCGGGGCTACCGCCACGATCGCAATCTGCTTTGTCGAGTGGTCGGGCGCCGGAGAGCAGAACGTCGTTGCCGATTGGACGGTGATCCGCGACGAGGAGGATGCCGGCGGGCTCGCAGCGGCGATCCTCGCCGCGCCGCGCTCGTTCATCGGGCGAACCTCGATCAGCGGCGCCATCGACTTCGCGATGGAGCGGTTTGCCGCGGCGCAACCGCGGGCCGGCCGGCGTATCATCGACATCTCCGGCGACGGCACCAACAATTCGGGCCGACCGGTCACCGACGCACGCGACCAGGCGGTGGGGCAGGGGGTGACGATCAACGGGCTCGCCATCGTCAACGACAAGCCGAACCCGGGCTATGCGTTCCACACGCAGCCGCCGGGGGGCCTGCCCGAGTGGTATCGGCAGAACGTCATCGGCGGTCCGGGCGCCTTTCTGCGGGTCGTCGAGGATTTTCATTCCTTTGCCGACGCGATGACCAACAAGCTGGTCAGCGAAATCGCCGCCACCGCCCCCGAGATCCGTTCGGCGCACCGCTGAGAAATGGCGGGGTTGCGGTCGGAGGTCGACGTCGCAGTGATCGGCGCCGGCGCTGCCGGGATCGGCGCGGCGCGGCGGCTGGCCGACAGCGGCTCGGTGTCGGTCCTCGTGCTCGAAGCGCGCGACCGGGTCGGCGGCCGCGTGCACACGATCGAGCCGGCCGGGTTTCCGCTCGACCGCGGCGCCGAATGGCTGCATTCGGCCGACCGCAACCCGTTGTCGCCGATCGCCCGGGATCTCGGCTTCGCGACCCACCGCCGCCCGCCCGAATGGATCAGCCGGCTGCGCCGCAGCGGCGAGACGATCGAGGCCGAGGCGGACTGGATCGCCACCCGCGAGGCCCAAACCCGGGCACGCCGGAAAGCCGCCGCCGAGCCGGTCGACCGGCCGCTGGCCAGCCTGTTGCCGCCGGGCGGGCGCTGGAACGAGCTGCTCGACGCGACCAGCAGCTGGGGGAACGGCGCCGAGCTCGACCGCGTCTCGGTCAAGGACCACGTTCGCTACGAGGACAGCGGGGTGAACTGGCGGCTGCGCGAGGGCTATGGCCGGCTCTTCGAGAGGCTCGCCGGCGGGATGCCGATAGCGCTCGGCGTGGCGGTCTCGCGCATCGATCACGGTGGCCTAGCGATCCGTCTCGAGACGACGCGCGGCACGGTCACGGCGCGGCGGGTCATCGTCACGGTGCCGACCTCGATCCTCGCCGCGGAGGTATTGCGCTTCGACCCGGCCCTTTCCGACAAGCTCGCCGCGGCGGCCGGCTTGCCGCTCGGGGTCGACGACAAGCTGTTCATGTCGCTGTCCGGCTCGCTTCCCAGGGTCGAGGCGGACATCTTTCTCGTCGGCTCGACGAATTCGCGCGAAACCATGACCTACCAGGTGCGCCCGCTCGATCGGCCAGCGATCTACTGCTTTTTCGGGGGGCGGTTCGCTGCAGCGCTCGAGCGGGAAGGGCAGGCGGGGATGTTTTCCTTCGCCGCCGGCGAGCTCGCGCGCCTCTTCGGCCACGACATCCGCCGGCAGATAGCGCCGCTCGCGTCGACCGCTTGGCTGCAGGACCCTTGGGCGCGCGGCTCCTACTCCTATGCGCTGCCCGGCCATGCCGAGGACCGCGCTGTGCTCGCCGCACCGGTCGACAACCGCCTGTTCTTCGCCGGCGAAGCGACCTCGCCGAATTTCTTCTCGACGGCTCACGGCGCCTATCTGAGTGGCCGCGCCGCCGCCGAAGCCGCCCTCGCGAGCCTGGCGCAAGCGTAGCTGTGCAACGTTACATTGAATCGCCGCGGGGCGCCCATCTGCACTGCAAGCCCGGACCGAATGGGCGCTGATCACCTTCCGACAGCCCGCGTTGCGGCCTCCGATTGCAAATCGCTTCGAGGGGCTAATCTTGGTGCGAATTTGTTGATCTTCGGCGCCCCTACCTGCCGCCGCTTGTAGATTGCAGAAACGGGTGGCGGCAGGCTTGACGGCTCTGCGGGCGATGCGAAGCCCGGGGCGGGAGCCGGATGTCAGCGGCCGACGGCGTAGCCTTGCATGCCGCGGGGGTTGGCCGCGGCTTTGAGGATTGTGCCCTCCGGGGTCTGCTCGCGGGCGCAGCCGGAGAGGCGGCCTTCGGACCAGGCGTCGCCGACCCGCAAGCGATGGCCGCGTCTTGCCAGCGCCGCGCGCGTTGCTTCGGGAAAGCGGCTTTCGAGCGCTAGGAGGCCGGGCTGCGCGGCGCGCGGGTAAAACGAGCTCGGCATGTGCTCGGTGTGGAAGGCCGGGCAGTCGATCGCCTCCTGCAGGTTCATTCCGTGGTGCGCGTGGTGCAGAAACATCAACGCCGACCACTGGTCCTGCTGGTCGCCGCCCGGCGTGCCGAAGGCGAGATAGGGTTCGCCGTCCCTGAACGCCATCGACGGCGACAAGGTGCTGCGCGGACGCTTGCCGGGCGCCAGGCTCGCCGGCAGCCCTTCCTCGAGCCAGAGCATCTGCATGCGCGAGCCCAGGCAAAAGCCGAGCTCGGGGATAACCGGCGAGCTCTGCAGCCAGCCGCCGCTCGGCGTCGCCGAAACCATGTTGCCCCAGCGGTCAACGACATCGACATGGCAGGTATCACCGGCGACCACCCCGAGCGCGCTTGTCACCGGCTCGCCGATAGTCGGCTCACCGATCCCGGGCCCGGCGATGACCGCCTCACGCCCGCCGACCAGCACACGCGGTGTGCGGCCGTCCGGGCGGCCCGGACGCAATTCGAGCGAGGACTGCTCGCCGACCAGCTCGCGCCTCAAGTCGTTGTACGGGGTGCCGAGCAGGGTGCCCATCGGCACACCGACATAGTCGGGATCGCCGTACCAAGCTTCGCGATCGGCGAAGGCGAGCTTGGCACATTCGACGACGATATGGACGAAGTCGTGCCCGAGCGGATCGAGATCGTCGAGATCGAAGCCCCGCAGCAAGGCCAATTGCTGCAGGAAAACCGGCCCCTGGCACCAGGGTCCGCCCTTGGCGACGGTATAGCCGTGATAGTCGAAGGTCAGCGGCGCTTCGATAGCAGCCTCCCAGCGGGCCAGATCCTCGCCGGTCAAGAGCCCGCCATGGCGCCGTCCCGACGAGTCGAGCACCTTCTCGTGCCGGCAGAAATGGTCGATCGCCTCGGCGACAAAGCCGCGATACCAGGCGGCGCGGGCGCGCTCGATCTGGCGCTCGCCCGCGCCGTCGCCGGCCTCGTCGAGGACACGACGGTAGGTTGCGGCGAGCGCCGGGTTGCGGAACAGCCGCCCGGGCTCCGGCAACATGCCGTGCGGGAGATAAACCGCAGCCGAGCTTGGCCAGTCCCGGCGGAACATGTCGGCCACGACGGCGATCGTCTCGCTGATGCGGCGCGCCATCGGGTAGCCGTTCTCGGCGTAGGCGATCGCCGGTGCCAAGATCTCGGCGAGCGGCATCGTCCCGTAATCGCGCAGGAGCCGAATCCAGGCGCCGAACGCGCCGGGCACCGCAGCGGCGAGAAGCCCGGTGCCAGGGATCAGATCGAGCCCGAGCTCGCGGAATTTTGCGATCGTCGCAGCCTGGGGCGCTACACCTTGGCCGCAGATCATGTCGCAGCGCCGGTTCGCCTCGCTCCAGACCAGCATCGGCGCCTCGCCGAGCGGGCCGTTGGTGCTCGGCTCGACCACCTGCAACGTGAAACCTGCGGCGGCCGCCGCGTCGAAAGCGTTGCCCCCTTTTTCGAGCACCCTCATCCCGATCGCCGAGGCGATCCAATGGGTCGAGGCGACGACCCCGAAGGTGCCGCGGATCTCGGGTCGGGTCGTGAACGTGGGCATCGCGTTTCTCCAAATGTTTCGCAATGCTCATGCAGGCGGTGGCCCGCGTCAAGCGGAGGTCCTCAACATCGCAATAGCCGGCGGACCCCCTATTTATCTCGCGTAGCGGACGCTCTTGGGCGTGCCGATCTGATGTGTTGCGTGAATGGATACGAGCATGCCCTTGGATGTTCCGGCCGACACGACGCTGAGCGGCGAAGAGTTCTTCCGCACCGAGGGCGCCTATACCAGCCTGGGAGAGCCGATAGCGGGCGGGCAGATCGGGCGCTGGATCCTGCGCGAAGGTTCCCACATCGACAGCGACATCGAGATGTTCGACGAGCTGTGCTGGCGGCTTGTCGGCGACGGCTTGCCGCTATTCCGCGCGACCCTCCATATGGGGACGCTGCACCCACAGATCCGGGGCGTCGGCGCGCGTTGGCTGCGCGAGCTCAAGGTCATTGAGGAATACCGGATCCTGCAGGGCAACGAGGCGACCGACGAGTATCTGCGCAGCCCGATCCGCGCCACGATCGAGCGCGGAACACCGTTTCGCCGCCGCCTTACCGAAGATACCCCGGAATATCCGTTGCTTTCCAAGCTGAGGGATTTCGGCGTCACCGATTATTTCGCGCTGGCGCTCAACCGCAGCTTCCGGCGCTTTCCGGTGGTGACTTGGGCCACCGACCGGCCGAGCGGGTTCAGCGACGCCGAAATCGCCGCGCTCGAGGACATTAACCCGGCGCTCGCCGCGATCGTCGAGCCTCGCGCCATCCGGCGCATCACCGAGAACCTGCTCGACACCTATCTCGGACCTCAGGCCGGGCGGCGCGTGCTCGCGGGACAGATCCAGCGGGCCGAAGGCGAGCAGCTGCGGGCCGTCATCATGATGGCCGACATGCGCGGCTTCACGGCCTTGTCCGACCGACTGCCGGGCGTAGAGGTGATCGAGCTGCTCGACGATTATTTCGATGCGATCGTCACCTCCGTCGAAGGACACAAGGGCGAAACCCTGAAATTCATGGGCGATGGCGTGCTCGCAATTTTTCCGGCCGCGGACGACGACGACTTCTCGGCCTCCAGCGTGCAAGCGCTGGAAGCCGCTCTGGAGGGCCTCGAGCGTCTCGGCCAAATCAACAAGACGCGGCGGGAACGCGACCAGCCCGAGGTCAGGATCGGTATCGGCCTGCATCTCGGCGAAGTCATTTTCGGCAATGTCGGCGCCGCCGACCGCCTCGACTTCACCGTCATCGGCCCGGCGGTGAACCTCGCCTCGCGCATTGAGGGCCTGACCAAACGGCTATTACGGCCGATCCTGGTGTCGAGCGCCTTCGCCCGGATCTGCCCGCGCCCGCTCGTCTCGCTCGGCTTTCACCCGGTGCGCGGCCTCTTCGAACCCGAGGAAGTCTTCGGCCTGCCGGAGTAGCAGGCGGCCTTCTTGGGCCAGCGCCATCAGTCGGTTGGGCACGACTCCCTGGTCTTTTGACCGGGCCAACCACCGGTTCGCTCGGTCTCGAAATTTCGGGTAGATTCGGGCCGATGCTGACCCGGTCGCTCGCCATAATGGTGCTGCTCCTGCTTGGCATGCCGTCCTCCGGCTGGGCCGCCGAGCCCGCCGGCGCGACGATCGTGCTGCAGCTGCCGCCGTCGATGTCGCCCGATGAGGTCAGGGGGCTGATCGCCGATCTCGCCGCCAAAGGCGCCCACCCAGTGGCGCAACCCAACGACCCACCTGAAGCCGCTGCCCAGCCGGCTTTCACCACCGCGAACATCGCCGCACAGGTCTGGGACGGCACCAAGCGGGCGGTTCAGGTGCTCCCGGTCCTTCGTCAGGCGCCGCAGATCTGGATCGAGCAGGTCGAGGCGGAGGGAGGCACACCCGGCCTGGCGCTCCGCTTTTGGATAGTCGCTTTCGCCGGTCTGGCGGCTGCCCCGCTGATCGGGCGGGGTTTCCGCGAGCTGCTCGATCGCCGCCAACCTCGCGTGACCGCGCAGCAGCTGGCGCCGCGTTTGCGCGCTGTGGTCATCCGGTTCTTCGTGGCAGGAACCTCTCTGACGCTTTTCGGGGCCTTCTACTGGACTGCGCTATTTTTCGTCTCATCTGGCCGGCCGATCCTCGAAGAGACCGCAGACCGGCTCGTCGGAGCCGCGCTGATCTGGCGCCTCCTGATCATCATTTTGATGATTGTCGTATCGCCGCAGCGGGCGGATCTCCGCCTGCTCGCGATCGACGATACTGACGCTCGGGTCTGCTTCCGGTGGCTCGCCGTCTATCTGACGATCAACCCGTTCAACGTCTTCCTCGTTTGGCTCGTCGAGCGGCTCGGTCTCGAGCACGACGCGGTGTTTGGCGCAGCGCTTGCCTTGGGGCTCCCGATCACCGCCTACAAGGTGGCCATGTTCTGGGCGGTTCGCCGCCCAATCGCGCGTGCGATTCTGGCGGCGACGGGCAGCGAGCCCGGGCCGTTCCGTCGGGCGGTCGCTGCTTCGTGGCATTGGCTCTTCATCGCTCTGGCGCTTGGCATTTTCGTCGCCGCGACGATCGAACTCTCGCTGGGGAAAGGCGCCTGGGTGGCGCGTGCCTCGGCGGCGACACCAGGGATCGTCGTCGCCCTGGCCGTGCTGTGGCAGGGAAGCCAGAACCTGACCGCACGGTTGTTTCTCGGCGAGACGGTGGATGTGCGACTGGCTTTGCGCCGCGAACGGTTTCGCCGCGCCCTGCGCCGCCTCTCCGACGCGTTCTTATGGATCCTGGGGGCAGCCTGGCTCGGGGTGACCTGGGGTCTCGACCTGGTCGACCCGGCGCCCGGCAGTTTCGAGCGGCTGTTTGTGAGACCAGCCTTCGAAGCGGCGGCGACGATCGTCGCCGCCTGGATTCTGTGGACGGCGCTGAGCGCCATCATCGACGAGAAGATGCCGCGAGGCGTCGCGCCGGGCGATGAGGACGAGGCCGTCGCGGGCTCGGCCTCGCGGCTCAGCACCTTACTGCCGCTGGTGCGTAACACCGTCCTGATCGCTCTCGCGGTAATCGCGATCATCGTCGCTCTTTCGACGCTCGGCCTCGACATCGGCCCGCTTCTCGCCGGGCTCGGCGTGATCGGTATCGCCATCGGCTTTGGCGCGCAGACATTGGTGCGGGACGTGATCTCGGGCATCTTCTTTCTGATGGAGGATGCGTTCCGGGTCGGCGAATACATCGACACCGGGCGGCTGCGCGGGACGGTCGAAGGAATGTCGCTGCGCTCGGTGCGGTTGCGCCACCAGAATGGCCAGGTGCATACCATCCCCTTCGGTCAGGTCCAGGCGTCACCAATTTCAGTCGCGACTGGTCGGTGGTGAAGTTCAACCTTCACCTCGAGCCCATCGCCGACATCGAGACGGTGCGCAAATCCATCAAGATGAATTGTGCAGTTATCCGAGAGCACCGGTGCAAAACTGTTATCGGTTCCAGATTCAGTGCGTTATCGGCGAAGAACCGTTCTTTGCTCCTCGTGCGCGCCCGGAAGTTGATGGGAAGTTCTCCGGCCCCGGCCACTGGAAAAGATCCTCCTGCTTGATCCTGAGATGAACGATGTCGGCATGTCTCGGTGCTCAAGAGGGCGGCTCAAATCGCGGCCGCCTCACTTCGAGGCAAGATACAGAGCCGAGGCCGGTGTTAAGCTGTGCTCTGGTTGTCCCGTTTGGATCGAGTTCGGGCGGCAGGCCCAAGGCTCTTACTGACGCCGCATCGCTTCCCATACACGAGCCCTTGTAGCGCGGCGATCTGGATGGGAAAACGCGACAATCAGGATGGGAATCCGGGGCGCATTGCCTCGCCTGGAATGTTCCCGGAGGCTGAGACATTGCCTCATCTGATTTGCTCCCGACCGATGTTCATCGGCGGGGCTAATGATGAGGCGGATCAGCATGGCGGCGCGTGACGAGTTGGTG
>Ga0209656_10000608_pt1 | contig 23533 bp, 19 predicted proteins | sample BogFormECP12_OM2_FD_188239 | JGI IMG/M metagenome (GOLD analysis project Ga0209656, IMG submission 188239) | Bog forest soil microbial communities from Calvert Island, British Columbia, Canada - ECP12_OM2 (SPAdes) (version 2) | ecosystem: Environmental > Aquatic > Freshwater > Wetlands > Bog ... | reverse complement strand
CATGATTTCAACAACTTGTGGGGCAAATTCGTTACGCGGCGGATCAACCGAATTTCGCCGCCGATCAACGAATTTAATCGGTCCTATCAACCGAAAAACAATCGAAGTCGGGCGGGCCGTGAAAACCGGCAGATATGGTCACCGCCGTCATCAAATTGATCGTTGAAAGACGGCAGCTCTACCTCAAGGGAGGAGGTGAGGGGCCCACGGCTCGACGGCTCTTTTACCCAACGCCCGCCTGGTAGAGCGGACCCCGGATGATCTGCCCGGGCAAAGCTCCGGTCAGCTCCGCGTTTTTCAACAACACGTACCGTTGACGATCTCGTGATCGATCTCGACCGCTTCGCGCTTCAGCTGCACTCCACCGGCCGCAGGGCGGCGACCGAGCCGGCTCCTCGTTTCCGATTGCCCGCCCGCTCCGGCTGCTCCGAAAATGGGCCGGGGCATCGGAGGCACGATGAACAAGATGGCGGGCGCACGCATCGGCCAATCGCTCGAACGGTTCGAGGACTTCGCGCTCTTAACCGGGCGCGGCCGCTATGCCGACGATCTGCCGGTGGCGGCGGGGACTTTGCACGCTGCGATCCTGCGCTCGCCGCACGCCCATGCCGAGATCCTGGCGATCGATACGACCCGGGCATTGGCGATGCCAGGTGTCAATTGCGTCGTGATCGGCGAGGACGCCCGGCGCTGGTCTCGGCCCTTCATCGCCGCCGTTAAATCGCCGATCGAGCATTGGTGCCTGGCGATCGAGCGCGTGCGCTACCAGGGCGAGCCGGTCGCCGTCGTCGTCGCCGATGACCGCTACCGGGCCGAGGACGCGCTCGAAACGATCGACGTCACCTACCGTCCGTTGCATGCGACGGTCGATGCACGCGTGGCCGCCGGACACGATGTGGTCAGCGACCGGCACTTCCGCTACGGAAACCCCGAAGCCGCCTTTGCCGCGGCGCCGCATCGGATCGCGATTGCCACGGAGTATCCGCGCAACAGCTGCACGCCGATCGAGTGCTTCGTCATCGTCGCCGAGCACCTCCCCGGGGAGCACGCATATGAAATCACCGCCAACTTTCAGGGCCCCTTGGCACTCCACCCGGTCATGGCGCTGGCCCTCGGCGCGCCGGCGAACAAGCTGCGGCTCAAGACACCGCCGGATTCGGGCGGCAGCTTCGGTGTCAAGCAGGCCATCTTCCCCCAAATCGTCCTGATGGCCATTGCCGCACGCAAGGCCGGGCGGCCGGTCAAGTGGGTCGAGGACCGGGCCGAGCACCTTCTTGCCGCGAGTTCGGCGACGAACCGGGTGACGACTCTCGAAGCGGCGGTGACCGCTACCGGCGAAATCCTGGCGCTCGCCTGGGACCAGATCGAAGATTGCGGCGCCTATCTGCGGGCGCCGGAGCCGGCCACGCTCTACCGCATGCACGGCAACATGACCGGCGCCTACCGCGTGCGCGACCTCGCGATCCGCAACCGCATCGTGCTCACCAACAAGACGCCGAGCGGGCTGAACCGCGGTTTCGGCGGGCCGCAGGTCTATTTTGCCCTCGAGCGGTTGATGCACCGCATTGCCGAGACGCTCCGCCTCGACGCGCTCGATGTGATTCGCCGCAACCTCGTCCCGTCAGGCGCCTTTCCCTATCATTGCCCGGCGGGTGCGATTATCGATTCCGGGGATTACCCCCGCGCGGTGGATGCGGCGATCAAAGAAGGCGGTCTCGCCGAGCTCCGCGTGCGGCGGGACCGCGCGCGCGCCGAGGGGCGGCTCTACGGCATCGGCTTCGCTGCCATCGTCGAGCCCTCGATCTCGAACATGGGCTACATCACGACGGTTCTGCGCGCCGAGGAACGCGCGCGCGCCGGCCCGAAGAGTGGGGCACAGACCGCTGCGACCGTGGCGCTCGATCCGCTGGGCGGGGTCAGCGTCGTGATCGACTCGGTGCCGCAAGGACAAGGACACCGAACCGTCGTGGCGCAGGTGGTCGGCGAGGTCTTCGGGTTGCCGGCGGCGGTTATCCGCGTCAATGCCGAGCTCGACACCGGCAAGGATGCGTGGTCGATCGCCGCCGGCAATTATTCGAGCCGGTTTGCCGGTGCCGTCGCCGGTGCTGCACACCTCGCAGCGGTGCGGTTGCGGGACAAGCTCACTCGCATCGCCGCTCCCCAGCTCAACATCGGCCCTGACGAGGTCCGTTTCGCCGACGGAAGGATCTTCGCGGCCGGCAATCCGGACAACGCGGTCGACTTCGCCCGGCTGGCCGGGATGAGCCACTGGTCGCCGAGATCGCTTCCCGACCCCGATGCCGCGGCACTGCGCGAGACCGTGTTCTGGACGCCTCCCGGCCTCGACCCGCCGAACGAAGCCGACGAAATCAACAGCTCGGCCGCTTATGGCTTCATTTTCGATTTCTGCGGCGTCGAGATCGACCGCGACACCGGCCAGGTGCGCATAGATAAATACGTGACCATGCACGATGCCGGGCGGATCCTGAACCCGGCGCTCTTCGACGGCCAAGTGCTCGGCGGGTTCGCGCACGGGGTGGGTGCGGCACTCTACGAGGAGTTTGTTTACAGTGAGAATGGCAGCTTCTTGTCGGGTACCTTTGCCGATTATCCGGTGCCGTCCGCCTGCGAGATCCCGGCGCCGGTGATCCTGCATCGCGAGACCCCCTCGACGGTGACGCCGCTCGGTGCCAAGGGCGTCGGCGAGGGCAATTCAATGAGCACACCAGTCTGCTTCGCCAATGCCGTTGCTGATGCGCTTGGTGTCGCCGACCTGGCGCTGCCGCTGACGCCGTTCCGGATCGCGGCGCTGCTCCACGCCAGTTTTTAAGCGCGTCACGGGTACCGACCACGAAGAGAAAGAGCGCCATCGCTGCTTGCCGGCCCCCACCCTTCCCGCTGACGCGGGTCCCTTCCTCCCCCGTGGACGCCCGTGGACACAGGGGAGGGCTGGGGTGAGGGCGTGTCCGAAAGAGCATATCTGATCCGGATGTTTGACCTCGGGCGCAGCTTCATCGCGAGCGTCGAGCGCAGCCCGCGCTCCCTTGCGATCGTCGACGGCGACCGGCGTCTGACCTACGCCGAATAGTATGCCGGATCATCGACGGGCTCGCGGCGCCGGGCTTGCGGAAGGGCGATCACTTCGCCGTCGTGCTGCAGAACCGGTCGGCGATGGCGAGCCTCCATTGAGGTTGTCAACTCGTCGGCACGGCCGGAGCCGACTACTTGCCATTTATCGTCAACGACGATCGGTGGCGTGTAGACCGCGGCAAGATCGAGAAGCGCCGCGCAACGTTTCTAGCGCTCGGTCGCCTCGCGGCTGGAGGAGGGACCCTTCCAGCCTAGCCGGTCCCAGTAATCGACGTGGAACGACAGCGCGAGCACATCGGGACGGCTCGTGAGTTCGGCAAGCAGCGCGTCGGCCGGCGGGTAGGACGGGCAGCCCTCCGCGGTGAAACGCTTGACCACGATCGGGCGTTCCCCCGCCTGTGCCGTCGTGATGCCGAAGACCAGATAGAGCGAAAGAAAGAGCCGGAGCGTCTGATCATGCCGTAAGACTACACCAACACTCCGACCATAGGGCTCAACGGTACTTGAGCGAGCTGGCTCTCCCTGCCCAGTCGAACTACATCGTGAACCCAATCTCAGCATTCCGCCGGAAGCGGGTATCATCCCTACCGGCGAGAGCCGATTATGCCGGCGACCCGAGGAATGGTGGAGTTTATGAGAGGGCAGGGAGCACCGAGATGGCATCGTTGCAGAAACTCGTTCGTGCGTTGGCGCTGCTGATTGCGATTGGCCTTTTGGCCGCTGCGCCGGCGGACGCGGCGCAGGACAACCTCTTCGATGCATCCGCGGCCGGTGATCTTTCTCAGGTCAAGGCGCTGCTCGCCGCAGCGGCCGATGTAAACGCCAAGAGAGCCAATGGCGCCACGGCGTTGATGATCGCTTCGGAGAAGGGCCACATGGATGTGGTGCAGGCCTTGCTCGCCGCGAGGGCCGACGTGAACGTCAAGGGTGGCGCTGGCGTCACCGCGTTGATGATTGCCTCCCAGAATGGCCACCTGGAGGTGGTGCGGGCACTGCTCGCCGCAAAGGCCGATGTGAACGCCAGGACGGCCGATGGCGGTACGGCGTTGATGATTGCCTCGCAGCAAGGCCACCTGGAGGTGGTGGGGGCCTTGCTCGCCGCGAGGGCCGACGTGAACGCCAAGGCAGGCAATGGCCTCACCGCGTTGATGGTTGCCTCGCAGCAAGGCCACCTGGAGGTGGCGCGGGCCTTGCTCGCAGCGAAGGCCGACGTGAATACCAAGGCGGCCAATGGAGTCACCGCGTTGATCGTTGGCTCGGAGAATGGCCGCCTGGAGGTGGTGCGGGCCTTGCTCGCCGCGAAGGCCGACGTGAACGCCAAGATGGACAATGGCCTCACGGCGTTGATGATTTCCTCGCAGAATGGCCACCTGGAGGTGGCGCGGGCCTTGCGCGCCGCGGAACCGGGTCTCGTTGATGAAAACCTCATCACCCCTGTACCCCATGGGTGGAAGGTGGCCTTTCACGGGCGTCAGGGAAATATTCAGGCGATGCAGTTCGTGCCGAACAGCGATTCAGCCGAAAAATGGTCAGAGGCAATATTCGTCACAACCTATTTTGGGCTGACGGGCGCTACCGCCGTGCAGCTAATGGCGGTGAAGGAAAAGCAGCTCAGCGACCAGTGCGACGGAATACATACGAACAAAGTCGCTGCGGGGGAGGAAAATGGATACGAGTTTGCGGTCGAGGTGATTTCTTGCGACAAGATGAAAGCCGATGGCTTGAGAAGCATAATGATGTGGAAGTTTGTTCGCAGCCGCGACTCTTCCTATTCGGTGGAACGAATCATCAAAGGCGTTCCCGCCGCTCTGCGGGTGCAAAGCAGCATTGACGATTGGAAACCGTACATGCGTCGGGTCGTCGCGTGCGATACTCGCGACGCGGCGCGACCGTGCAGTCTCGGTGATGCAAGCTTGGAGCCCCAGTCGCAAGAGTGGCGCTGGTGCCGCGTCGGCGCGGAAATCCCTCCCGATCTGGTGATCGCAGACTGCACGACGGTCATCCAGTCCAGTCGGGACACCAATCCGGATCTCGCCTCCCCCTTCCGGAACCGCGGCATCGCCTATGCCGCCAAGGCTCAGTACGACCGCGCCATCGAGGATTTAGACCAGGCGATCCGCCTCGATCCGAAAGATGCCCCCGCCTTCAATGACCGCGGCAACGCCTATAAGGCCAAGGCACAGGACGACCGCGCCATCGAGGATTACGACCAGGCGATCCGCCTCGACCCGACACTCGCCCGAGCGTTTTACAACCGCGGCAACGCCTATCAAGGCAAAGTTCAGTACGACCGCGCCATCGAGGACTACGACCAGGCGATCCGCCTCGATCCGAAATATGCCCCCGCCTTTTACAATCGCGGCTCCGCCTATGCGGCCAAGGCTCAGTACGACCGCGCCATCGAGGATTTCGACCAAGCGATCCGCCTTGACCCCAAATTTGCCCCTGCCTTCTACAACCGCGGCAACGCCTATGCGGCCCAGGCTCAGTACGACCGCGCGATCGAGGATTTCGGCCAAGCGATCCGCCTCGATCCGAAATTTGCCGCCGCCTTCCGCAATCGCGGCACCGCCTATGTGGCCAAGGCTCAATACGACCGCGCCATCGAGGATCTTGACCAAGCGATCCGCCTCGACCCGAAAGATGCAGCCGCCTTCCTCAACCGTGGGATTGCCTATTTTGGCATAGCGCGATTTGCGGTTGCTGCCGGGGACTTCCAGCAGAGCCTATCCATCAACGCTGAGCAGGCGTATGGCGTGCTGTGGCTTCACTTGGCACGCGCCAGAAGCAACCACGACGACACTGAGGAACTAACGGGCAATGCCTCGAAGGTCGACCTAAACACGTGGCCCGGGCCGGTCGTCGCGTTCTACCTCAAACGCATCGACGCCAAGGACGTGATGGGCGCTGCCCAGAGCGGCGATGCAAAGACGCAACGGGAGCAGGGCTGTGAGGCGTCCTTTTATGTCGGCGAGGATGCCGTGCTTCGGCAACACACCGACGAGGCCACCCGTTTGTTACGCCAAGCGCAAGGCACCTGCCCTCCCAGCTTCACCGAATATGCCGCCACCCTAGCCGAGTTGAAGCGGCTGGAGAAATAGGCGAAGAGAGCAGTCCGAGGTAACCACCCGGCTCTATCCAACCCTTGAAACTCAGCGCATACCGGCGACCGCCGAGAAACTAATGCTTGTTTCGCGCTGCGAATTAGGAGTAGTTCGTCCCACGGATTGACGCTGCCCGCACCGTCGCCAAGCGCACCAAAAGCCCGATTGAGCGCTCGGCGATCCCAAACCTTGCGTCATCGATTTGCACCGGCTTGGGGATTCGGCCGTCCGCAGTCGGCAGCGCATGACCTCGGTCATCTCTTAGCCGGTCCGGCTCGTAGCCTCGGGATGGCGCGCAGATTCTATAGGGTTTAATCGACTTGACATCGGTGCTGTCGCGGCACCCGGCGATCGCCGAAATTGCCGTCGCCGGGTTGCTGGACGAGCGTCTGGGGCAGCGCGTCACCGCCTTTATCAGACGCGCGGCTGCGGTTGAGGCGGACGAACTCGACGCCTGGAGCCGCAATTCGCCGCTCGCCGATTACAACGGCGGCGCGCCTGGGTCTTTGTTGCCGAGATCCCGAAATCGCCGGTCGGCAAAATCTTGCGCCGCAAGCTCGTCGCCGGCGAATATGAAAGAGACGCCTGACGACCGACGTCGCTTTGGGAGCCTCGGCATTTAGCTTCGGCCGGTCTTGCGATATTAGTTCGGCGGATTTGCCTGAAGGAGCGACAATGGAGGACAGCATGCGGCCTTCGGGGCGCGCCGCTGATGCGATGCGGCTGGTTACGCTCGATCCGGGCGCGGCGAAATATGCCGAGGGCTCGTGCCTGGCGAAGTTCGGCGACACGCATGTGCTCTGCACCGCGTCGGTCGAGGAGCGCGTGCCGCCATTTCTGCGTAACACCGGGAGGGGTTGGGTCACGGCGGAGTACGGCATGCTGCCGCGCTCGACGGCGACCCGCACCGACCGTGAGGCAACCCGCGGCCGGCAGAGCGGGCGCACCCAGGAGATCCAGCGGCTGATCGGGCGCAGTCTGCGCGCGGTCACCGATCTGACCCGGCTCGGCGAGCGCCAGATCCGCATCGACTGCGACGTATTGCAGGCAGATGGCGGCACCCGCACCGCCTCGGTAACCGGCAGCTATGTGGCGCTGCACCAGGCGTGTCAGCGCCTGCTGTCCGCCGGGCTTTTGACCAGCCTGCCGCTGCGCGACAGCGTTGCCGCGATCTCGTGCGGCGTCATCGCCGGATCGGCGGTGCTCGATCTCGACTACCCCGAGGACTCCCAAGCCGAGACCGACGCGAACTTCGTGCTGACCGGGACCGGCGGGATCGTCGAGATCCAGGCGACCGCCGAGGCCGCTCCGTTCGACGAGGCGCTCTTCGCCGAGATGCTGCGGCTTGCGCGGGCGGGCATCGCCGAGCTCACCCGACGCCAGCGTGCAACCCTCGGCCTCGGCTGACCCGATGCCTTGCCGCTTCACCGGCGACCGGCTGGTCATCGCCAGCCACAATCAAGGCAAGGTAGACGAGATATCGGCGCTGTTGGAGCCCTTCGCCATCGCCGCCATATCCGCTGCCTCGCTGGACATTCCGGAGCCCGAGGAAACCGGCGACAGCTTCGAGGCCAATGCGGCCTTGAAGGCAAGGGCCGCGGCCGAAGCGAGCGGGCTGCCGGCGCTCGCCGATGATTCAGGGCTCGTCGTCCCGGCACTCGGCGGCGCGCCCGGCATCTATTCCGCGCGCTGGGCCGGCCGGGCCAAGGATTTTCGCAGCGCGATGGAACGCGTGCACCGTGAGCTCGGCGACAAGGACAGGAGAGCTCGGTTCGTCGCGGTCCTCGCCCTCGCCTGGCCCGACTGCCATACCGAGCTGTTCCGCGGAGAGGCCGCCGGAACGCTCGTCTGGCCGCCGCGCGGGGAGCGCGGCTTCGGCTACGACCCGATCTTTGTGCCCGACGGCGGTGTTGAGACATTCGGCGAGATGGAACCAGCGGCGAAGCACAAGATCAGCCACCGCGCCCGCGCCTTCGCCAAGCTCGTCGACGGCTGCTTCCAGCGCCGTTGAAGTGAAGCCCCTCACCCGCCTCGCTCCGCTCGGCACCCTCTCCCGCATTGTAGGAGAGGGGAGACCCAGCCGACAGGGCTGGGTGGGTGAGGGCTGCGCTTCGGAGCCGCTCGCCGTCTATATCCACTGGCCGTTCTGCCGGTCGAAATGCCCGTATTGCGACTTCAACAGCCATGTCCGCGACGGCGTCGACGCGGCGCGGTGGACGCGCGCATTGCTCGCCGATCTCGACTACCACGCCGAGCTCGTGCCGGGACGCGAAGTCGGCTCGATCTTCTTTGGTGGCGGTACGCCGTCGCTGATGCCGCCCGAGACGGTTGCAGCATTGCTCGACCGGGTACGGGCGCGGTGGACCCTGACGCCCGATGTCGAAGTAACCCTCGAGGCTAATCCCAATTCCGCCGAAGCCGCTCGCTTCCGCGCCTTTGCCGCGGCCGGGGTCAACCGGCTGTCCCTCGGCGTCCAGGCGCTCGACCCGACGGCATTGCGCATGCTCGGCCGGCTTCATGACCGAGACGAGGCTATCGCGGCGATCGAGCACGCCCGAGACAGCTTTGCGCGGTTCTCGTTCGATCTGATCTATGCTCGCCCCGGCCAGAGCCTCACCGCCTGGCAGGACGAGCTTGACGAGGCGCTGAGGCTCGCGGGCGACCACCTCTCTCTCTACCAGCTGACGATCGAACCCGGCACCGCCTTTGCCACCCTGCAAAGACGCGGTGCGATCGTGCTGCCCGAAGAGGAGATCGCGGCGGCACTGTTCGAGATGACGCAGGACCGGCTCGTCGCGCACGGCCTCCCGGCCTACGAGATCTCGAACCATGCGCGGCCAGGCGCCGAATGCCGACACAACCTCGCCTATTGGCGCTATCAGGATTATGTCGGGATCGGCCCCGGCGCGCACGGGCGGCTCACCCGAGACGGCATCAAACTCGCGACGACACAGGCTCGCTTGCCAGAGAGGTGGCTCGCCGCGGTCGAGCGAGGCGGAACCGGGATCGAAGAGACGGTGAGGATCGACCGCGATAGGGGGATCGAGGAACTGCTGATGATGGGGCTGCGCCTCACCGAGGGGGTGGCTCGGGCGCGTCTCGAAACTGCCGCCGGCCGGGCCGCCGAGGAGCTGTTCGGTCGCAACCTCTGGCGGCTGGTCGATGGCGGCTTCCTGACGCTCGACGAAGAACGCCTCGTCGCGACCGCTGCCGGCCGGCAGCGCCTCAACGCGGTGCTAGCCGCCCTTCTGGGCTGATGAAGAAATGACCATGAGGCGCTTGATCGTTCCATTATGCCTATTGGTGCTTTTGGCGAGCCACGCTGCGGCGCGCGCCGAGCAGCAGTGGCTGACGCTGCCGCCAACGCCCGTTCTGCCAAAGCCCGCGCAGAGCGGCTACGCCGCGGTGAACGGCATCCGGATCTGGTACGCCACGTTCGGCCGCGGCGAGCCGGTGGTGCTGTTGCACGGCGGGCTCGCCAACTCGAATTACTGGGGCCATCAAGTCACGACACTGGCCAGGAGTTATCGGGTAATCGTCATGGACAGCCGTGGCCACGGGCGCAGCACCCATGACGACCGGCCTTACGGCTACGATCTGATGGCGTCGGACGTAATCGGCCTGATGGACTTTTTGAGGCTAGACAAGGCGGCGATCGTCGGCTGGAGCGACGGGGCGATCCTCGGTCTCGACATCGCCATCCGTCATCCAGAGCGCCTGACCAACCTCTTTGCCTTCGCCGCCAATTCCGACCCCAGCGGAGTGGCCGACATTGCCCAGAGCAAGGTGTTCAACGCCTATATCGCGCGCGCCGAAAAGGAATATCAAGCGTTGTCACCGACGCCCGACCAGTACAAATCCTTCTTCGACCAAATCAGCAAAATGTGGGAGACCGAGCCCAATTTCACCGAGGAACAGCTACGCAGCATCACCGTCCCGACTTGGATCGCCGACGCCGACCACGACGAGGCGATCAAGCGCGAGAACACCGAGCTCATGGCGCGTGAGATTCCCAATGCCGGGCTGCTGTTGCAGCCACAGGTCAGCCACTTCTCGTTTCTGCAGGACCCCCGGCAATTCACCAGCGACGTGCTGCACTTCCTGGAGCACGTCAAGGGGCAGTGACCGGCGGAATGCCATGAGCCGAAATTCGGGTCACGCGGCCTTTCTCGTCGCGAGATTGAAGGCCGCCTTCGATGCGCACGTCACCACTACCGCGTCGACGAGACATTGCAGGTCGTCGAACCGGAATGGCTTATCGAGGAGTGGCGGCGGCCGATTGTGTTCAGCCTGATTGACGTAAAATTCCTGGCCGGTCAAGGTTATCGTCGGGATCCCGAGCGCCGCACAATGCCTGCTCAACGTCGCGCCGGTGCCGTCGCTCAGCACCAGATCGGTCAGCAGGACATCGATCGGACCGATTGCCAACAACGCGGTCGCTTCGGTGCTGTCCTCGCACGCGGTCACATTGTGACCGAAATCCGCCAGTATGCCCGCGACGAACTCGCGAATTCGTCCATCCGGCTCCGCCAGAAGGATCTGCGCCATTGGCTACTCTGATCTGACATTGATCCAGCCGATATCGGACCGCATATGCTTTAAGAAGAGGTGAAGACAGAATGCGGAGCGGAGCGAACGATGAAACCGTTGGTCAAGAAAAGTGGTGCTGCCTGCGGCGCCGAGATCGTCCTCGATCTCGCGCAGGACATCGATGACGCGACGTTCCGCGAGATCGAGCGCGCGCTCCTCGACAACATTGTCGTCGTTTTTTGCCGGCAGGATCTGTCAAACGAACGACATATCGAATTCAGTCGCCGCTTCGGCAGTCTCGAGATCCACATCGTCAAGAAATACCTGCTGCCGGGCTTCCCCGAGATCCTGCTGATCTCGAACATCCGGGACGAGCGCGGCGAGCACATCGGGCTGGCCGACGCTGGCTTTACCTGGCATTCCGACACCTCCTACCGGCGCCGCCCGAGCCGCTGCTCGCTGCTCTATGCCAAAGAGGTACCGCAGCGCGGCGGCCAACCTCTCGGGGATACCGTGTTCGCGAACACGATCGCCGCCTACGAGGCGCTGCCGGCGAGCATGAAAGTGCGCCTCGCCGGGCTAAAGGCGATCCACCGCTACTCGGCGCGGCGGCGGGTGATCGGCAGCCCGCGTCCGAAACTCACCGAAGGGCAACTCGAGGAAACCCCCGACATCGCTCATCCGATCGTGCGAACCCACCCTTACACAGGCCGGAAATCGCTCTACGTTACCGCGGGCGAATGCATCGGCATCGAAAACATACCGGACGACGAAGCGGTCGATCTGATCGCCGAGCTCGACGCCCACTGCGTACGTCCCGAGTTTCTCTACCGGCACACATGGCGTGTCGGAGACCTGCTGATCTGGGACAATGCAAGCGCCATGCACTTGGCGATTTGCGATTACGCGTTATCGGAACGGCGCTTGATGCACCGCACGACCGTCATCGGAACGGTACCGTTCTAGCGGGGCTTTGCGGCGTGGTCGCGGATGAGCGCGGCGCCGCCGGCGAGTGCCGCGAGCTTAGCGATCGCGAGCGGGCGATCCATCGGCGCCATGCCGCAATTGGTGCAAGGGAAGAGACGCTCTACCGGGACGAAGGAGAGTGCCGCCTCGATCGTCGCGGCGACCTCGTCGTGGGTCTCGACATGCTCGCTCGCGACATCGATCGCGCCGAGCAGGACATCCTTGCCCGCGAGCAACCCGAGCAGCTCGATCGGCACCCTGGCCCCGGCGCATTCGACCGAGACCTGATCGATCCGGCTCGCTGCAAGGGCCGGAAAGATCGCTTCGTATTGCCGCCACTCGGTCCCGAGGCTGGCCTTCCAGTCGATGTTCGCTTTGATGCCGTAGCCGTAGCAGATGTGGACCGCCGTCTTGCACGTGAGCCCCTCGGCGGCGTGTTGCAACGCGGCGATTCCCCATTCGGTCACCGCTTCCGCGTAGACGTTGAAGGCGGGCTCGTCGAACTGGATGACATCGACTCCGATCGCCGCCAGCTCCCGCGCTTCTTCATTGAGCAATCCGGCAAACGCCATGGCCAGCGCAACCTTGTCGCGGTAATGGGCGTCGGCGATCGTGTCGACGATCGTCATTGGCCCGGGCAAGGTGAATTTCAGCTGGCGCTTTGTATGCGCACGAGCGATCTGGGCGTCTACTGCATGAACGCTCGCCTTCCGCCGAAGTGGTCCGGTGACGGTCGGCACTTCGGCGTCGTAGCGGTTGTTGCGAATGCCCATCGTGACCCGCCGGGCGAAATCGATGCCATCGATCCCCTCGAGGAAGCCGTGTACGAAGTGCTGACGCGACTGCTCGCCATCCGTCACGATGTCGATCCCGGCGTCCTCCTGCTGTTTCAGCGCCAACAACGTCGCGTCGCGCTTGGCCTCGGCGAGCGCTTCTCCCGCGAGTTGCCATGGCGCCCAAAGCATCCCGGGCTGAGCGAGCCAGCCGGGCTTCGGCAGAGAACCGGCGATGGTAGTCTCGAGCATCCGAACGCCTCAAAAATACCGCGCCAGGTTGGCGCGGATGCGGGCGAGAACCGGAATATCGGGGTCAGGCACGACAAAGCCCTGCCCGGTGATCGTCTCGAACACACTGATATAGAGTCGTGCGGCTTCGATGATGATGTCGCGCGGGACTTCCGGGATCGGATCGCGGTAAGGGTCGCACCGCTCTGCTACCCAGCGCCGCACGAAGTCCTTGTCGAGGCTCTCGGGGGGTCGACCGGCGGCGAAGCGCTCTTCGTAGCTCGAGCGCAGCCAGTAGCGGCTGCTGTCCGGGGTATGGATCTCGTCGGCGAGGACGATCTGGCCGGCCGCGTCGAAGCCGAACTCGTATTTGGTGTCGACCAGGATCAGGCCGTGCTTCTCGGCGATCTGACGTCCGCGTCCGAACAGCTCGAGCGCCAGCTCCGCGGTCGTTCGCCATTGCTCATGCGTCAGCAGGCCTCGGCCGGTGATCTCCGTTGGCGTCAGCGGTTCGTCGTGCCCGCCATCGAAGGCTTTGGTCGTCGGGGTGATGATCGTCGCGGGCAGCTTTTGGTTCTCGCGCAACCCGTCGGGAAAGCGGATGCCATAGATTTCCCGACGCCCTGCCCTGTAGATCGGCCAGATCGACGTCGCGGTTGCCCCGGTCAGGTAGTCGCGCACGACCATCTCGACCGGCATCATGGCGAGACGGCGGCAAACGAGGACGTTGGGGTCGGGATACTCGATGACGTGGTTCGGACAGAGATCGCGCGTCGCATCGAACCAGAACCGGGCAATCTGGGTCAGCACCTGCCCCTTGAACGGGATCGCGGCGATAATCCGGTCGAAGGCGCTCAGCCGGTCGGTGGCGATAATGATCCGGCGGCCATCGGGCAGGTCGTAATTATCCCGAACCTTGCCGCGGTAATGGTTCGGCAGTTCCGGGATCGTCGCGTCTGATAAGACCTTGCCGAGATGCGCCGCGAGCGACGCCGGCTCGAGCATCCGTCGGGCGACGCGTCAGCTAACGATGGCCGCCACCGCCACCGCCGTGGAAGCTACCGCCGAACCCTCCGCCATGGAAACCGGCATGAGCAAACCCGCCGCGGAAGCCGCCGCGGAACCCGCAGTTCCAACACCCGCGACCACCCCACCAGCCGCCCCAGCCCCAGCCGACCGTGATCCCGGGCCAACCCCAGCCCCAACCCCACGGATAACCCCAACCAGCCCAACCCGAATAGGGGTATGGATAATAGGGGTAGGCTCCCGAATAACCATAGCCGGGATAGGCTCCAGAATAACCATAGCCGGGGTAGGCTCCGGAATAACCATAGCCGGGGTAGGCTCCGGAATAACCATAGCCGGGGTAGGCTCCGGAATAACCATTGCCGGGATAAGTCTGCGTCGGGGCTCCGGCCGCCGGAGAAGAATATCCAGGGTAGGCCTGCGACGGCGCCGAGGTATAGCCGGGATTATAGCCCTGCGCCGTGGCCGACTGCGCCAGCGGCCCGATGCAAAAGGCGACCGTAGCAAGAGCGGTCGCAGCAACGGCAACTCGCCGGAACCAGCTCCGCTTAGCGCAAATGAACATGATTCTCTCCACCCGGGAAGCCCGGAAACCAACGTGCTATATGTATATGCCATTCCGATTGTCATCCTCCCCGTCGTTGCCGCCGTTCGAAAGCTATCAGATGCCACAGGTTGCCACACCGCGAGCCGCAGCTGCGGGGGGATCGGAGGTGGAATTCCCGCGAGCGCTGCCGCTCGTGCGAGTCATCGCGATGCCGGCCGACGCCAACCCGAACGGCGATATCTTCGGCGGATGGCTGCTCTCGCAGATGGATCTGGCCGGCGGCAGTCTGGCGACGCAACGCGCGCGCGGGCGATGCGCGACGGTGGCGGTCGACGGCATGGTCTTCCACGAGCCAGTGTTCGTCGGGGACGAGGTGAGCTGCTATGGCGAGCTCGTCCGGACGGGGCGTACCTCGATGACCGTCCGCATCGAGGCCTGGCGGCGCCACCTGCCCTCGGACGAGGTGCGTAAGGTCACGCAGGCCGTGTTCACCTATGTCGCCATCGGCGAAGATCGCCGGCCGCGCCCGCTCCCCCCGCCAATCTAAACGACGCAAGCCGCGACGGCAGCCGCGGCCAACGGCCGTGTTCTCCCGGCCCGCCCTTCACGCTGCCGGCAGGTTTCGTTATCGTCACCCGCAGCAGCACAGGGGAAGGATAATGACGACGGCCGACGACACTTATGACTTCATCGTGACCGGCGCGGGATCGGCGGGCTGTGCGGTGGCCGGGCGGCTCAGCGAATCCGGTCGCTGGCGCGTGCTGCTGCTCGAAGCGGGCGGACGCGACAGCAACCCGTGGATCCACATCCCGCTCGGCTATACCAAGACCTTTGCCAACCCGCGCTACAACTGGATGTTCGAGAGCGAGCCCGAGAAGGAGCTCAACGACCGCACCCTCTACCAGCCGCGCGGCAAGGTCTTGGGCGGCACCAGCTCGATCAACGGCATGGTTTATATGCGCGGCACCCCGACGGATTACGACGGTTGGCGTCAGCGCGGCTGCGAGGGCTGGGATTGGGATTCGGTATTGCCGTTCTTCAAGAAGGCGGAGGACCAAGAGCGCGGCCCCGACGAGTTTCACGGTGTCGGCGGGCCGCTGCACGTATCGAACCCGGTGCGTTCTCCACTCGGCGACGCGATGGTGGCAGCCTCTATCGAGGCGGGAATTCCGGCAAACGATGACTTCAACGGCGCCCGGCAGGAAGGTGTCGGCTATTACCAGACAACCACTACTAACCGCCGCCGCTGGAGCTCCGCGCGGGCCTATCTCGGGCCTGCACGCGGCCGTCAGAACCTGACGATCGCGACCAACGCACACGCCACCCGCATCCTGTTCGAGAACGACCGCGCGGTCGGGATCGAATATCACACGCCGGCCGGGCATATGACCGCGCGGGTGCGGGGCGAGATCATCGTCTCCGGCGGCGTCTACGGCTCGCCGCAACTGCTGCAGCTTTCCGGGCTCGGCCCGGCCGAGCTCCTGGGCGAGTTCAGGATCCCGGTGGTCCGCGACATGCCCGGGGTGGGCAAGAATCTGCACGACCATTTCAACACCTACTTGGTATGGCGCTGCCCGCAGAAAGTCACGGTCAACGACATGGCGATGAGCCCGGCACTCAAGCTCAAGGCGGCGGTTCAATATGCGGTCAGCCGCTCCGGCCATCTGTCGAATGCCGGGATCTATGCCGGCGCGCTCGTCCGTACCGACCTGCGCCTGGAACAGCCTGATCTGCAGATCAACATGTCCGGCTGGAGCGCCATGGAGCGGCTGCGCACCGGCCTCAAGCCGCACCCGTTCTCGGCGTTTACCTTCAGCCCGGTGCATCTGCGCCCCGATGGCCGCGGTTGGGTGCGGATCAAGAGCCCCGATCCGCTCGCCCCGCCGGCGATTCAGTTCAATTTTCTGGCCAGCGATTACGATTTCCAGGCGCTGATCTACGGCATGAGGCTCAGCCGCAGGATCGCGCAGCAGCCGGCGCTGAAGCCGTTCGTCGGCGAAGAGGTGCTGCCCGGCCCGGCGGTGCAGAGCGACGCCGAGATGATCGAGGAGATCCGCGGGCGCGGCGTCTCGAATCTGCACCCTGTCGGCACCTGCCGTATGGGCCGTGAGGTCAATGCGGTCGTCGATCCGCGGCTGCGGGTCTACGGTGTCGAGCGGCTGCGCGTCGCCGACGCTTCGATTATGCCGCAGGTTCCCGGCGGCAACACCAACGGGCCCTCGATCATGATCGGCGAAAAATGCGCCGCGATGGTGCTGGAGGACGCCGCAGCGGCCTGAGGGCAGAGCGTGCGACCCCGCCGCTGATGCATGTCCCGCGAACCGCGCGGGGCCTTTGTCTCTCCGACTGGCTGGTGTTTTCGGGCGCGGTCAACCAACCCGTGTTGGACCACTTGACCGGGCGCTGCAGGCGTCGGGCTGTAGCCCGCTGAACGACCTCAGTAAAGACCCCCTATGACAAAGCTGATCCTCGTCAAGCATGCAACACCCCAAATTATTCCGGAGGTAATCTCGCATCGCTGGGTTCTCTCTGACGCAGGCCGTTGCCGTTGCGGTTGGCTCGCCGACGAGCTGAATGCGCAGGGGGTTTCCCGAATTTTTTCGAGCTTCGAGCCGAAGGCGCTGGAAACCGCTGCTCTCGTTGCGGTGCGGCTCGGCCTGATGATGGAGCCTTGCCGAAATCTTCACGAGAACGACCGGACCGGGTTGGGATTCCTGACCCACGAAGATGCAGCGGCGGCTGCGCGAATTCTTCCAGCAGCCAGCTCGAATCACCATCGGCAGAGAAACCGCTAATCACGAGTTTCAACGTTTTGCCGAGGCGATTGCCAATATTGTGTCCAAAGAGGATGGCCGACATTCGGCGATAATAACGCATGGTACTGTGCTCAGACTGTTCGTGGCACATCACAATGCCATAGCGCCGTTCGATCTGCGGTCGCGGTTGGGCTTGCCTTCATACGTGGTGCTCGACGCCGGTTCGTTTTCGTTCGATGGTGAGGCCCACAATTGTCCAGATCCAGGTTAAGGACATCGAACAGCGTAACTCTGACGGTGCCGCTGCGGGCTCCCGGTTGGCGTCTTGCTTTACCTTGCTGGCCTTCCGGCGCTGAGCGCTGGTAGCATCGCCACCGAGCCTGGAATAGGATGCGGACGTGGCGTCGCCGGCGCGCCGGTCTGATGACAGAGCGGAGGACGACCTGATGCAGTACAAGCGTATTTCAGCCGATTGTCATCTCGACCTGCCCTGGCTGCCGGCGGAGCTGTTCGTCTCGCAGGCGAAACGCGAGCTGAAGGACCGCATGCCCTATGTCGAGGAGGGTCCGGACGGGCCGCACTGGATCACCAAGGCCGGCGTCAATATGGGGCTCGTCGGTGGTATCGGCTCGGTCGGCGGGAAATTCGTCCCCGGCCAGAACTACCGCGTCGACAAGATGGCGGAGACGGGTCTCTATGAGGACGGCAAGAAAGGCGTGCGGCGCCCGGGCGACCCCGATCAGCGGATCAAGGACATGGACCGCGACGGGGTCGACGCCGAGATCATCTTCGGCATCCTTGGCGTCGCCTCGCGGGTCCGTGACCCCGAAGCGGCCAATGAGATGCTGCGCATCTACAACGACTGGCTCAGAGACTTCTGCAGCCGTCATCCCGACCGCCAGATCGGCCTCGCCTGTCTGCCTTATGGCGACGTCGACGCCGCGGTCGCGGAGGTCTACCGCGTCGCCAAGCTCGGGCTTAGAGGTCTCGAATTGTCCTGCTCATGGGACATGGAGCCGATGTGGCACCCGATCTGGGAGCCGCTGTGGAAGGCAGTCAACGACGTCCAGCTGCCGCTCCACTTCCATACCTTCCCGACGACCTCGCCGAGGGCGCGCGAGATGGCTTCCGGTCAGACCCGTCGGGCCGCGCAGTTCACCGGGGTTGCCGGCTTTCAGATGAACCTGATCAACATCATCGCCGCGATCATCGGCGCCGGCGTGCTCGAACGCTACCCGAACCTCCGCATCGGTTTGGGCGAGAGCGGCATCGGCTGGCTTCCCTACGCCCTCGATCGGATGGATTTCGAGTATGAAGACCGCTTCCGCGATCTGATGAAGCTGAAGCCGAGCGAGTATTGGCGTCGTCAGTGCCGCGCCACTTTCCAGTTCGACCGGATCGGCGCCAAGCTCGTCGAGGACATCGGCGTCGAAACCTTGATGTGGGGTTCCGATTACCCGCATCCCGATGGGGTATGGCCCGAATCCTCGAAATATATCGCCGAGCAGTTCGCCGGACTATCGCCGGAAGTCGTGCACAAGATCACCTGCGAGAACGCGGCCAAGTTCTACGGTCTGATCAACTGACGCTCGCCCCGAACATTTGCGGGGGCAATCTCAGAGTACGGCCGGTTGCAGTAAAATAGCGGGCCCCCCGGTGCCTCGTCGAAGCAGACATCGCGCAGAACGCGATCGCGATAGCGCTCGACCTCGATAGGGAAGTCGGCGCTCGGGCGTCCGCTGCTGATCCAGGAATCCATATTGCGGGGACCCCAGTTGTACGCCGCAATCGCCTCCGGCCAATTGCCGTAGCGGCGGTACATGCGCGCGAGATAAGCGCGACCCAATTGGCGGTTCTTGGCAATGTCGAACCGGTCGCCGCCGCCGAGATCCTCCGCCGCCGCGGCAGAGACCTGCATTGGCCCCTGGGGTCCGCTCGGCTCGGGACGCCACATCCTAAGATCGGTCCCGTGGCTGGATTCGGCTCCGTCGACCGCAAAAGCGACGCGATCGAGATCGGGCTCTCTCGCCGGACCGAATAGGTCGATGACGGGCGGGGACAGCGCTACCGAGCCCCTGAGCACCGTCACCGGTCGAACGCGCGGGTCGGCAAACGTAACCAGTTCAGTCTTCACGCCATTCGCGGGCGGGGGCTGCACCAGCGTCGCCGCTTGATCGCCGTCGCCCCGCAATACTCTGACGGGCTTGCTCTTCGGGTTGCCGAACGTGACGATCTCGACCGTCTCGGCCTTTTCCGCTGGTACTACCCCAATCTTCGTGTCTTTCAGCTCTAACCCGCCCCGGATGATCTTGACCGGGCGCCATTCCGTATCGGGGAACGTGACGATTTGGACGCTTTCGGGCTTCTTCTCGACGACATGCTTGCCGGTTGCGACGGTTGCGCGGTGCCTGGGCTTCGCCGAGGCCCTCGCCGAGAATGCCTGATGCTTGGGCTTCGCCGTGGCCTTCGCCGAGAATGCCGGATGCCCGGGCTTCGCCGTGGCCTTCGCCGAGAATGCCGGATATCCGGGCTTCGCCGTGGCCTTCGCCGAGAATGCCGGATGCCTGGGCTTCGCCGTGGCCTTCGCCGAGAAGGCCTGCGGCTGCATCAGCAGCAACCCGATCATTGCGCCCGCAATCGCCTTCGCCCAAATGCCGCTCCGCATCGGCCCCCCGACCGGCATCGGTAACAGCCTCACCCGCGTTGCGGGCGAGTCCCCTTCGTCCGAGAATAGTCTAGCGGCAACCGGCGCCAATGGCGACCCTTGTCAATGAATCGGGTCGTCATCTAGCATCGGCTAAACCCTAAAGTGAGGATGCGATGCCGAAGATTCTGATCATCCATGGTGCTGGCATGAACATGCGCGGGAAGGTCCAGACCGAGATTTTCGGGCCAATGACCTTGCCCGAGTATGACGAGCGTATTCGCGGTTATGCTGCCGAGCTCGGTCTCGAAATCGAGATTTTTCATTCGAACCTCGAGGGCGAGGTCATCAACAAGCTCTACGAGGCAAACGACCGCGGCTTCGATGCGGCGCTGTTCAACCCGGCGGGCTACTCGACCGGCTATCCCGCGCTGGTCGCGGCGATCGCGCAGGTGCGCTTTCCGACGATCGAGATCCATATCTCGAACCCGGTGCGGCGGGGCCCGATATCCGAGACGGCGCGCGTCAGCCACGGCATGGTCACCGGCTTCGGCCTCCCCGGATACTATCTAGCCTTGCGCGGAGTCCGCGACATGCTGGCGGCCAAATAGGCCGCCCATGATCCGCGCCGCGATTGTCGGCATCGGGCGGTGGGGCCGCACGCTCGTCGAATCGGTCCAAGGCAGGAGCCCGAAGATCCGCTTCATTGCCGGCCATACCCGCACGCGAGCCTCGGCGGAGGCCTTCTGTGCGGCGAACGGCATCACGCTGGAGGACGATTTGGATACGATCCTCGCCGACTCGGCGATAGATGCTATCGTCTTCGCAACACCGCACAGCCAGCACGGCGCGCAGGTCGAGCGGGCGGCGGCCGCCGGTAAACACGTCTTCATCGAAAAGCCGTTCACGCTCGACATGAAGAGCGCCGAAGCGGCAATCGATGCGGTGGCGCGTGCCGGGGTGGTGCTCGGCGTAGCCTACCCCAGACGCTTCCACCCTGCGATGGTCGAGCTGAAGGCAAGGGTAGAGGACGGCCGCCTCGGCGTCCTCGGCCACTGCGAGAGCGCGCAGACCGCGCCGGCCGGCCTCTTCATGCCGAAGGAGTATTACTGGCGCGCCGACCCGCACGAGGCGCCCGCCGGCGCAATGACCGCGACCGGTGTGCACAATCTCGATGCAATGATCTATCTGTTCGGCCGGATCGACGAGGTTTACTGCACCAGCCTGCGGCGGGTGATGGCGCAGCTCGAAGATACCACCAGCGTCTTGCTCGGCCTGGCCAACGGCATGTCCGGAAGCCTGTTCTGCTCGTTGGTAACGACGGTGACGAGCCGATTTGCCGTGTTCGGCACAAAGGGTTGCGTTGAGCTCGCGACGCCGAGCCTCGAATTCCGCTTCACGCCGGTCCCGCAGACTCCGTCAACCGGCCGTCACGCGGCGCCTGAGCCCGAAATCATCGACTACAAGGGTTTCAATGCGCTGTCTGCCGAGCTCGAGGGTTTCGCGGCGGCGATCAACGGCGAACGCTCCTTCCCGATCGCCGCCGAGGAGGTATTGCACGGCGTTGCCGTCTTCGAGGCGATCGTGCGCTCAGCCGCTCTCCACCGGCCCGTCAGAGTAGCGCGCCACTAGCGGGATCCCGAGCATGATTGTGGCAACGTGTCCGCCTGCGTTGATCGAGCCTACCGGTAATCGATGACGTTTTCCTGTTGCTGACGGGGACGAAGCGGCAGCCATCGTCGGCGATGCCGCGGAACGACGGTGGCAGCCTGGGCGGAGTGCCGGGCATCTGGTAACGTGAAACGTTTTTTCGAGGAGATCGCCGATGAAGATCGTCAAGGTCGAGGACCTGCATTGCGATGCCGGTTGGCGGGTCAATTCGTTTCTCAAGATCACCACCGACGAGGGGATCGTCGGCTGGTCGGAGTACATGGAGGGCTATGGCGCGCGCGGGCTGACCGGGGTCATTCTGCAGCTAGCCGAGCGGTTTCTGATCGGGCAGGACCCGCGCCCGGTCGAGCGTCACAGCGCCCATCTCTACGCTGCGACCAGGCAGGCCGCCGGCGGGATCAATCAGATGGCGATCGCGGCGATCGAGAACGCGCTCGTCGACATCAAGGCCAAGGCGTTGGGCGTGCCGGTTTACGAAATGCTGGGCGGGCCGGTGCGCGACCGCCTGCAGCTCTACTGGTCGCATTGCGGCTCCTATCGCGCCCGCCATGCGGATAGGATCCGAGAATGGGCCGGGGTCGACCCGGTGCGCTCGCTCGACGACATCGTGGCACTCGGCGAGGAGGTCAGGCGCAAGGGCTTCAAAGGGCTGAAAACCAACCTGATCCGCTTCGACCGCGACAAGCCCTACATGTACGGCCCCGGCACCGGCAACCTGCCGGGCTTTCCCGAGCTCAACGCCGACCACCGCATCGTCGATGCTGCGGTGGCACAGCTGGAGGCGTTCCGCCGCGGTGCAGGCCGCGATGTCGGCCTCCATCTCGACACCAACTTCAATTACAAGATCGACGGCTACATCAAATTGGCGCGAGCCCTGGAGCCGCTCGACCTCGTGTGGCTCGAGATCGACCTCTACGACCCGGCGGGCCTGGCGTTGATCCGCCGCTCCGCCCGCACGCCGATCTCGTCCTGCGAATCATTGTACGGCAGGCGCCAGTTCCGGCCGTATTTCGAGCAGCAGTCGGTCGATTACGCGATCATCGACGTGGCCTGGAACGGGATCCTCGAATCGATGAAGATTGCGGCAATGGCCGACGCCTACGAGGTCAACGTGGCGCCGCATAATTTCAACGGCCATCTCGGCTCCCTGATCAGCGCGCATATGTGCGCCGTGGTGCCGAACTTCAAAGTCATGGAGATCGACATCGACGACGTGACCTGGAAGGATGACATCGTCACCGCGCCGCCCGTCATCGAGAACGGCGATCTGCTACTGCCGACTGGCCCTGGCTGGGGCGCCGACGTCAACGAAGGATTCGTCCGGGCCCATCCGCCGAAGCGGTAGGAGCTGCCGACGAGGCCGGTCCAGCAAATCAGCAAGTGATGGCGCAGGCTTTTTAGAAAGGTGCTCATCCGACTTTGGGGTGTGTAGCCCAACGTGGGGAGTAGCTCTGCATGGATTTTCCAACCTTTCAGGCCGAACTACGCCGGATCGCTGGTCACGTGCAGACATTCGCCGCGGTCGGCGCGGCGTTGCGGCTGCATCAGGCTAAACAACAAGCCGATCCCGCCGTCCAGGCTCAGCTGCTTGCCGCCGTGGAAGCGGTGCTGCCCGGCGCACTCGACGGGCTGAATCCGCAGCAGATTTCCGATGCCCTGGCGTATGCGACCTTCCAGATCGGGGAGGCGACGGATCTGTTCCACAATGCTGACCGCCGTCCCGGGTGGGTTCTTCGGGACCCCACTATACTTCAGGCCCTGGGCCAAGCCTCTCGCCAGAACGTCCGCAGTATTGTCGCGCTTGCCACTGAGCGTCCACGACTGGCTGCCTCACTCGCCGGCCGCTTTCTAGATGTCGGGACGGGCGTCGGAGCCATGGCGCTTGAGGTGGCGGAGCAATGCCCGTCTGCGCAGGTGGTCGGCATAGACATCTGGGAGCCATCCCTGGCGTTGGCCCGTGCTAACGTCGGGGCCAGTCCGCACGCCGCGCGTATCGAGATTCGTGCGCAGGATGTGACGCAACTCAACGAGCCTGCCGCCTATACGGTGGCATGGCTGCCTGCGCCCTTCCTGCCGCGCCCGGTGGCCGAGGCTGCGTTAGACCGCCTCGCTGTAGCCTTGGCACCGAACGGCCATCTGGTGGTGGGCCTTTACGCCATGCCGATGGACAAGACCGGCGCCGCACTGACAGCGCT
>Ga0209656_10000607_pt1 | contig 23533 bp, 29 predicted proteins | sample BogFormECP12_OM2_FD_188239 | JGI IMG/M metagenome (GOLD analysis project Ga0209656, IMG submission 188239) | Bog forest soil microbial communities from Calvert Island, British Columbia, Canada - ECP12_OM2 (SPAdes) (version 2) | ecosystem: Environmental > Aquatic > Freshwater > Wetlands > Bog ... | reverse complement strand
GAGTACGAACTCGGCGTGCCGGGCCGCCGCGACCTGCCGCAGCAGGGTGGACTCGCCGGTGCCCGGCGGCCCTTCGGGCAGGATGTGGGCGCCAGACGCGAGCGCGGCTCGCACCAGCTCGAGCTCGCGCTGGCGCCCGACTACCTGTTTGGCCACCCGGTCAGTGCTCGTGGACGATGACGCCGCGCACGTTCTTGCCGGCCAGCAGGTCGTCGTAGCCCTCGTTGACCTCGTCCAGGGTGTACGTCTGGGTGATGATCTCGTCGAGCTTGAGGTCGCCGGCCTGGTACAGCCCGAGGATCTTGGGGATGTCGGTGGTCGGGTTGCAGTCGCCGAACAGGCTGCCCTTCACGCTCTTGCGGAACAGGGTCAAGATGGACCCTGACAGCTGAATGGTCGGCAGCTCCAGCTTGTTCAGCCCAGTCACTACGACCACGCCGCCCTTGCCGATCGCATTGAACCCGGCCTCGACGACCTCGGACGTCATAAGGTCGACGGTGAGGATGGCCGAGTCGGCGCCCTGTCCCCTGGTCATGTCGGTGATCGCCTGCTGCGCCTCCTCGGCGGTGGCGAACGCGTGGGTCGCGCCGAGTTCCATCGCCTTCTCGCGCTTGTTCTCCAGCGGGTCGATGGCGACGACGTTCTTCGCGCCGGCGTAGCGGGCGCCCTGGACCGCGTTGATGCCGATGCCGCCCACGCCGTAGATCGCGACCGTGTCGCCGGGGGCGACGTTCGCGGCGTACACGGCGGAGCCCCATCCGGTCGGCACGCCGCAGCCGACCAGCACGGCCTTCTCCAGCGGCAGGTCGTCATCGACCTTGACGGCCGAGGTCTGGCTGATCACGCCGTACTGGCTGAAGGTCCCGATCATGCACATGGCGCCGTACTGGCCGCGGGGCCCGGTGATGGGGAACCGCTCACCGGGCAGGTAGCCCTCCAGGATCGTCGCGCCCATGTCGCAGATCGACTGGCGGCCGGTGGCGCAGTAGCGGCAGACACCGCAGTTCGGGATGAACGAGAGGACCACGTGGTCACCGGGCTTCACGCGGGTCACGCCCGGCCCGACCTCTTCAATGATCCCGGCGCCCTCGTGGCCGAGCACCATGGGCAGCCGCGCCGGGAGATCGCCGTACGCGATGTGGACGTCGGAATGGCACAGGCCCGCGTGGGTGTAGCGGATGAGGACCTCACCTTCCCGCGGCCCATCCAGGTCCAGCTCCTCGACCTCGATGCGCTTGCCGGGCTCGTAGACGACAGCAGCCTTGGTCTTCATCGACGCTCCTTCGAGTAGGTGACGGTCCTAACCCTGCCCGGCTTCGGGACGTTAAGTGTTTTAAATCTTGACATGAGCAGGGGTCCTAGGGACACGCCTGGCGATGCCGGATGTCATGCGGCGGCTCGTAGAACGTGGTCTGCCTGAGCTGATCGTGGCAGGTGCGGCAAGACACCCAGACGTGGCCCATGCCGCGGCCGCGTTCGGCTCCCTCCCGGGCGGCCGCGCAGACGCAGGGCTTCCAGCTGACCTGGGCGCGGCCAGGCCACAGCTGATGACCGAACGGGCAATACTCCGGCTTATGTTCGAAAATAGATACTGGCACGAAAACGATCATGCCCAGGCTGGCGGCATCTCAGTCCTGCGGACCGACTCTGGACTAGAGGAACTCGGTGACGCGGGCAGAAACTGCTGGGTGCCAGTGTTCGGCTACGGCGCGTGCGGGCGCGGCGTGGCGGCTAACTTCCGGGGCGCCCGCGCCCGGGTCGGCGCGGATGAGGTGGCGAGCCTGGATGGCAAGTACCCGGCGCTGCGTTGACCACCAATCGGCGATTCCGCCGCGGGAAGTTGTTGGTGGTCCGGGCGCTGCCGCCTCATAGTAGTGAGCGGCAGCGGACGCGCCTGATGAGGCGGCCGGACATCAGGAGAACCACCATGAGGACCAGGTCGGGCGGGAAGCTGCCGGCATGCCGGGTAACGCGGCGGCCGGCCGGCATCCGCAGCCAGATCCCGCACCCCAGGGCGGATAAGGACGCCGGCCAGGCGGTGGCCACGCTGTACCAGATGCACTACCGGTCACTGGTCCGGCTCGCGGCCTTGCTGATATCGGACCTGGCCGCCGCCGAAGACATCGTGCAGGACTCCTTCGCCGCCGTGCACGGCGCGTGGCACGCCCTGCCCGACAACGACGCCGCGCTGTGCTACCTGCGCCGATCGGTGGTCCGTCGTTCCCGGTCGGCACCGCGCCCTCAGGTAGCCGGCCTCCCCCTTCCGGGTTCCGCCGTCATGTCGGCACTGCGGACTCTGCCCGTCCGTCAGCGCGAGGTCCTGGTCCTGCGGTATTTCGCCGACCTGCCTGAGGCCGAGGTCGCCTCGGCGACCGGAATGAGCGCGGCCGCCGTGCGGAGCCAGGCCGCCGAGGCGATGTCGTCGCTGCAGGCCGCACTACGCCTGGCCGGTGAATGACGGCCAGAAGTTCCCGTCAAGATCGGGTAGCCGAGCCACGTACCCGGGGCCGGATCGGGTAATACCACCGGGAGTATGTGCCGACCCGGACGGTACCGTCACGGCCGTAAGTCCCGAAGCGGTAGGCCGCTGGTCCTTCGGGCCGTCGCAGGTGGCGGAGTCACACTCGGACGGCTTCGGGCCCGTATAGATCGAGCAGCCTGACCCGTGAAGATTGCAGACGCTGGTACATCACGGAGGTAACCCGCTTCAGCAGCTGATAACCCAGTTCCGCATCGGCTTCGCACTTGCCGCGCAGGCAGGTACCGTCCAGCGCGGTTGCGCTGACCGGCGTTACCGCCCGGGCATCCCCGAAATAGCGATAGGGAGAGACGAGCCACGACCAGCCGAGCACCTCCCCCTCGTCCATGGTGTCGATGACGAGAGGTCCTCGTGCGGGCGAATGAATCTCCAGGGCGACCCGCCCGTGCCGGATCACGTAGAAGCGGCTGGCCGTTTCTCCCTCGCCGAAGATGTAGTCACCCGCGGCGAAATGCACGTTGGACGCGCACCCCGCAATGAGCTGGATCGCGCTGTCGCTGAGCCCCGCGAAAAACGGGTGGCTGCCCAGCAATTCTTCCATGGTCGCCATTTCTGCCTCCTCGCCACGCGCCCGGATCTCCGCCCCGAGGTAATGCCTCGACACTGGGGTTCGCCTTGCGGTACGTCCAGGGGCATCCGGCCTCCGAGGCCAGGACCTTGGTACCTGCCGCAGGCAGCCAGGCCTGGCTTTCCTGATACCCGACGGGAGGACGACATGGACCCAGCTCGGGTAGACCTGTACTGGCTGCCGCTGGGCGCGGGAGAGGCGTCCGGTTGCGTGCGCTGGAACGGCCGGATCTTCGAGGCGATCGTGGCCCGCCGGCAGCATCGCGAGGTACGCGACCTGTATCATTCCGCGCTGACGGTGTACCTCGGCGGCGCACGCTGTGCCATCGAGATGACACCGGCCTGGGGCAACAGCGCACCAGATCGCGGCGTGGTCAGCGAAGGCGCCGTGGGCCTGCCGTGGCTGGGCCACTCGCGATTCTTCCGCTACGAGATCCGGTGCTGGCAGAACGGCATGATCCCGGACATCGCCGAGGCCGTCGCCAGCCCTCAGCATCTCGATACCGACGACGGCCGGGCTCGGCGGCTGCTGGACCTGATTCCCGCCTTCCCGGCGGTCACCTGGGGCCGCGATGAACTCCACACGGGCGAGATGTGGAACTCCAACTCCCTGACCGCCTGGCTGATAGCTCGCAGCGGCCACCGCGCCGATACGATCGAGATCCCTGCCCGCGGGCGGGCCCCCGGATGGTCGGCCGGGCTGATCGTAGCCGGGAGGCAGGACACCAGGACCCGCCGACGACGGCATTACGGTCGCGCCTTCACCCCGTGAGGGTGAAGCGCGACCATGACGCCGGTGCGCATCCTGGCAGATGAGCGAGAAGACCGCATAGCAGGAGACAACGACATGGCGAAGCCCGACGCAGTATTCATCTACATCGGCACCTACCCGAGTGAGGCGGCGGCCCGAGACGACTATGCGATCGTCAAGGACCTGCATGCAGTGGGCGCGGTCGGCAGTTACGACGCCGCCGTGGTCACCAAAGACGACATCGGCAAGGTACACGTACGCAAGGACGAGATGGCCACCCGGCACGGGGCGTGGGGCGGCGCTGCCGTCGGTGCCGTCGTCGGCATCTTGTTCCCACCCTCGATCATCGGCACCGCCATCGTCGGCGCGGCGGTGGGCGGAGTGGGCGGCCACCTGTGGCGGGGCATGTCCCGGGCCGACGTCAAGGAGTTCGGGGACATCATCGACCAAGGGCAGGCCGCCCTCATCATCGTCGGCGAGAGCAAACTGCAGCAGGCGGTGGAAAAGGCCGACTTGAAGGCCGAGAAGCACGTCGCCAAGGAACTCGACACGAGCGCGAAGGACGTCGACAAGGCTGTTCGGGAAGCCGCCATGGAAGTCAGCTGACTCGCCGGTCCCCGGCCCGCGGACGGCTGAGCGCGTCCTGCATACTCCCGTGTCGATCCGGGACCTTCCCGCTAGTGCCATGCCGGATCACGTCAGCCCGATTGGCCCCGGTCGTGCGAACGGCGCGGCGGGCCTCAGATCCAACCGTCACGATGTGACGTCGTTGCGGTTCCCACCGCCGCGATGTGACATCGTTGCGGCCAGCCGGGGTGCGCTGTGGGCGGCGGTGGCACTGAGGGGGCTGGTGAGGAGCCAGTAGCGGGCTAACGTAGTGTGCCGCGGCGCTAGCTTCGGTCCCGACCTGGAGGACCGCCGTTGTGCCGGGCATGAGTCATCAGGGCCTGTCCCGCCATGTGACTGAAGTTAATTAAGGGAACAAAGGTAAAATGTTAAACATTGACCTGATGCAGGATGCATTTTACAGTCGAGCCAGGGCACACCTGAGGCCATGCCTTCCCCGCGCGCACGAACTGCCGTGATGCGGCCGAGGCCGGTCACCTAAGCCCGCCAACTGGATAACGGCCCACGGTTCGAAAGGCGCCTCAACGATGACCGAGAACCAGATGACTCAGGCATATCCCGCAGCAACTGGCCCCTCAGCCGATTTCGACGCGATCGTTGTGGGCGCGGGTTTCGCCGGTCTTTACATGCTGCACTCGCTGCGCACGCTGGGGCTGTCCGTCCGGGTGGACGAGCAGGGCGGCGGTGTCGGCGGCACCTGGTACTGGAACCGCTACCCTGGCGCGCGCTGTGACAGCGAGAGCGTCTACTACATGTTCAGCGATCATATGTCGGAGGAGATCCTCGGCGAGTGGAACTGGTCGGAGCGCTACGCCGCCCAGCCTGAGATCCTTCGGTACCTGGAATTCGTGGCGGACAAGATGGACCTGCGCCCGGGATATCCAGTTCAACGCGAAAGTAATTTCCGCGGTCTACGACTCCGAACGCAACTCCTGGGATCTCCGGCTGGCCGACGGCAGCACGTCATCGGCACGATTCCTGGTCACCGCGGTCGGCTGCCTGTCGTCGACGAACACCCCGAAATTCCGGGCATCGACGCCTTCGCCGGCGGGAGCTATCACACGGGCGCCTGGCCCCACGAGGGCGTCGACTTCACCGGCCAGCGCGTGGCGGTTCGGCACCGGTGCCACGGCGGTCCAGGCCGTCCCGGAGATCGCCAAGCAGGCGGCGCACGTCTGGGTCTTCCAGCGGACTCCGAACTTTGACATCCCGGGCGGGAACCGGCCGCTGGCCGCCGACTACGTCGCCGACGTCAAGGCGGCCTACAAGGACCCGTGGCAGAAGGCACGCGAGTCCGGGTTCGGGCTGCCCTATCACGTGGCCGAACGGTACGCGTTGGACTACTCGCCGGAAGAACGGGAGCGCATCTACGAGGCGGCCTGGGCCAAGGGTGGCTTCTACATGGGCCTGGGGACGTTCAGCGACTTCCTGGTCAACAAGGAGAGCAACGACACGGTCTCCGAGTTCGTCCGCGGCAAGATCCGCGAGGTCGTCAAGGACCCGGCGGTCGGCGAGTTGCTGGCACCCAAGGACCACCCGTTCTTCACCAAGCGGCCGCCGCTGGAGAACGGCTACTACGAGACCTTCAACCGGGACAACGTGACGCTCCTGGATGTGCGGAACACGCCGATCGAGGAGATCACCCCGCGCGGCGTCCGGACCGGCGGGCGCGAGTACGAGGTCGACGCGATCGTCTTCGCCACCGGCTTCGACGCGATGACCGGCGCCCTGTTCGGCATGGGCATCACCGGCCGGGACGGGCTGAAGCTGAAGGACAAGTGGGAAGACGGCCCGCGCACCTACCTCGGCCTCACCACCCACGGCTTCCCGAACCTGTTCGTCATCACCGGGCCGCAAAGCCCGTCCGTGTCCAACATGCCGGTGGTGATCGAGCAGAACGTGGAGTGGATCGCCGGCGTCATCCAGTACCTGCGCGCGCAGGGTCTCGACGTGGCCGAACCCGCGCAGGAGGCCGAAGACAAGTGGGTCGAGCACCACGACGAGGTCGCCGCGGCGACCCTGCTGCTCGGCACGGACTCCTGGTGGGTCGGGCCAATATCCCCGGCAAGCCGCGGACGCTGTACCCGTACGTCGGCGGCGTCGGCACGTTCCGCACCATCTGCCGCGAGATCGCGGAGAAGGGCTACGAGGGGCTGATGCTGTCGCGGCACGACAGGCGATCTGGTGTCTTACTCCCTGCCGCTGACTCGTACCGAGACCATCGCGCGGCACCTGCGCGAGGAGATCGTGACCGGACAGCTGGCTCCGGGCACGGTCATCAAGGACGCGGAACTCGCCGACCGGCTCGGCGTCAGCATCACGCCGGTCCGGGAAGCCATCATGCTGCTATCCGCCGAGGGCCTCATCGACATCTCGCCGAACCGCGTCCGGCGGGTCACCGACGTCTCGCAGCAGAACGCGCTCGAGCTGATCGACGTCATGTGCGTGCTGGCCTGCGCGGGCGTGGAGTGGGGCGTGCCCAACCTGACCGGAGCCGACCTGGCCCGGATGCGCCAGCGGCTGGATGAGCTGCTGGCCAGCCTGCGATCCGGCGACGTGGCCACCGCGACCTCCGCAGGCGCCGACTTCAGCACCATCATGATCTCGGCCAGCGGGAACCGGGAACTGCAGACCCATGTGGACCTCGTCGTGACCCGGATGCGGCGGCTGCTCGGGCTCACGCCGGAGAGCAGTCACTGGCGGCCCTGGATCAACGGGTACGCCGCGGTCCTGGCGCTGCTGGAGCAGGGCGACACGCGGGCCGCGATCGCCCGCTACCGGCAAATCTACGCCGAGGCCCGGGCCGAGCTTCAGTCAGGCGAGGGCGCGGCGCAAGGCGTCGATGCGGCGCGCCCAGATCACCTGTGAGAACTCGCATTCGGGCGCGAACACTTCGGCTGCGTGGTAGGCGCCGGGATTGACGTGCAGCTCGGTCGGGACACCGGCCTGCATGAGCCGCATGGCGAACGTGATGTCCTCGTCCCGGAACAAGTCGAGGGTGCCGACGTCGATGAAGGTCGGCGGCAGGCCGGCCAGATCCTCGGCGCGAGCGGGGGCGGCGTACTGATCGGGCTTGCCGTCGCCTAGGTACCATTTCCAGGCTTCGATGTTGCCGGCGCGGTCCCACAGGCCGATGTCGGTGATCTCGTGGCTCGACGGAGTCTCGTTCCGGTCGTCGATCATCGGGTAGATCGGCATCTGGAAGCGGAGCGCCGGGAAGCCGCGGTCGCGGGCGAGCATCGAGGTGGCGATGGTGAGGCCGCCTCCGGCGCTACCGCCGTAGACGGAGAAGCGGTCCGGGTCGAAGCGGAGTTCGCCGGCGTTGCGCGCCATCCACACCAGGCCGGCGTAGCAGTCCTCGACCGGCGCCGGATAGGGGTGTTCCGGAGCCAGGCGGTACTCGACGGAGACGACCACCGCGTCGACCCGCTCGCAGATCTGGCTGGCGACCGCGTCTTCCTCCTCGATATTGCCCAGGATCATGCCTCCGCCGTGGATGAAGTAGATCCCGGGCAGCGTCCCGGTTGCGTCCACCGGCCGGTAGATCCGCACCCTGATGTCCGGCGCACCCGCTGGTCCGGGGACCATCCGGTCCTCCGAGGTGACGTTGGGGTTGGGCGGGATCTCCAGAGCGGCCAGCAGCTGGGCCAGGGCGGCCCGGCGCTGCACGATGTCGGGAATGGAGTTAACACCGCCGGGAATGGCCGCGAGCAGCTGGTCCAGGGGTTCGCGTACGTCTGGGTGGATCAGGTCACGGCGGGACATGAAACCCTCCTTTGGGCTGACGACCGATGCAGAATGCATCCTACGTAGTGGCCGAGCTCACATCAATGCCCGCTTCGGTCAGGCCGGGCCTTCCTTGGTGGAAGGCAGGGCCCACAGGAAGTCCTCGCCGAAGCGGCGCCCCGGCCCGTCGGTCTTGATAATCTGTTGCAGCACGCGCAGGGAGAAAGGCGGCGAAAGACCTGGGTTCGGGGGACCTCGGCCCGTGGTCAGGGCCCGCTGCAGCGAGCCAGCGTCGAACGCAGCACCCGATCGCATCAGGTGCCGCCCGGCAGTCCGGGCTGTCTGCGGCCTACTTCAGGGAGCCTGAAATGGCAAGGTACCCGACCGATCACGCAGGGCTTGAGATTTTGCCGTTCGACAGGTGCCTGCAGTTGCTGGCCACGGTCCCCGTCGGACGGGTCAGCTTTTTCGCCGATGGCGAGATAGTGGTCCTGCCGGTCAATCACGTTCTGGACGGCCAGGACCCGGTCTTCCTCACTGCCCGCGGGTCGAAGTTGTCCGCGGCCGAAGGCCAGGATCTGGTCGCGTTCGAGGCAGACGACTATGACGAACGAACCCAGTCCGGATGGAGCGTCCTGGTCAATGGCCGCGCTCAGGCGGTTTACGAAGACGCCGAGATCCAGCGCTTGAGCCACCTTGGGCTGCACCCGTGGGTCACGGCTATGGAATGCCCCTTCTGGATCCGGATACGACCCACCTCAATAAGCGGCCGGCAAACGCCAGGGCCGGGCTAAACCTTCGGCCAAGCCCAACGTCCTTGGTCGCCCAGCGCAGCGAGAAATCGGGGGTTTCGTCCCCGGCGTCGATCTTGGCGAGCTTCGCCAGGGCGACGGGCGCGTTCAGCGCGCTGCCCTGCAGCGCTTCGCGGAGCGCCTGGCGGTCCACGCCGAGCGCGTCGGCCAGGGCCACCGACGACTCCGGGATCAGCCACATCCCCCGATCCCACAGTTCCGCGCCGGGGGTCATGCCTCGGACCGGTCCAGATCGATGAGCGCGATCCCGAGATCGGGACGCATCACCTTGCGCAACTCCGCGGGGGTCTCGGTCACGACGACCTCCAGCGTGGGGAAGACCTGTCCCGCGATGAGGTGGCCGCCGCGCGTCGTCCCGTCCGACAGCCCGAGCACCACGTGCATGTGCAGGCTAGGACCGTCCGGCCCCTCGGCGAAGCCCTACTCATAAATAGCAGATCTAATACCGATGCGTGACATAACGTTTGCCAGGCGACGCTCCATGGCCAGTGCCTGTGGCCGCTTATGACGATCGGTCGATCCGCATAGAGGCTCCCAAACCGCGTGATAGACCAGGGTGAAGCCATGCCTATTTTCCTACCAGTCACATTACAATCGCCTGCAACATATTACGAAATTAAAAGGTACTCGCCAGTCACCCGCCCTCGCCAGACCGAATGGCTATTATGATGGCCAATCACTCATCCCAGGCGGTTGTGTGCGGGGACCGCTACGGGGTGTTCGCGTACGGCCGATCCGGCCTGTAATGCATGGGAGACAAAAGATGAACACCCGCAGCTTTTATACGGTACCGGTCATTACGGCAGCGATCATGGCCCTGGCCGCCGGGTGCAGCATCACGGCGTCTACCCCGGCGCCGTCCACGCCTGATGAACCTGACATCACGATCGCCGCCATACCGGCAGTCGACTTGGTCGGCCTGTACATCGCACAGGACGACGGGCTGTTCGCCCAGCTGGGGCTGCACGTGACGATCGAAAAGATACCCAGCAGTCAGGCGATCATCCCCGACCAACTGAAGGGCCAAGTCGACATTACTGCCGGAAGCTACGTCGCTTACATCTCGGCACAAGCGGCGGGGGCCAGGTTCCGCATCCTGGCCGAGGCCTCCACCCTCGGACCGGGCACCCGCGCGCTGGTCACCACCGCGGACTCACCCGTCACGACCATCGGCGGGCTGGCGGGCAAGAAGATCGGAGTCAACGGCACCAACAGCATCGGCACCCTGCTGGTCAGCGCGCTGCTGGCCGAACACGGAATCTCGCCGAAGAAGGTGAATTTCATCACGGACCAAGAGGGCTTCCCTGCAATGCCTGGGCAGCTCCAGGACGGCGCCTGGGATGCGGCGTTTCTCGCCGAGCCCTACATCACCCTCGCCGGAGAGGAGTATGGCGCGCAGGTGCTGGCTGACCTAGACCAGGGCGCCACCTCGAACTTCCCCATCGACGGGTACGTCGCCACCCAGGCTTGGGCGCAAAAGTACCCCAAGACGGCGGCCGCGTTCGTGCGGGCAATCGAAGAGGGACAAGCGATCGCCAACAGCGACCCTGCTGCCGTCCAGGCCGCCATGGCGAAGTACGACAAACTGCCGCCCGAGGTAACCGCGGCCATGGTGGTGTCCGGTTATCCGATCGGCCCGGTGAACGAGACGCACATCCAGCGCGTCGCCCTGGCCATGCTCCAGTTCGGCATGCTCGGCACGGAATACGCCGCTGAAGTTGACCGGGGAACCCTGGTCAAATCGATGGTCGGCCCCGCCTCTTGACACTGTGTTACCGGCTGTCCATGCTTCCACCCGGCAGGATCCGGCCGCCTGTCGCGCGTGCGGCCGCCGATTGACGAAGCACCGATCACGTACCGCAGCGCCCTCATCTGCCGCCCCCCGAGCACGTCGGACTATCGCTTCCGGTGGGTCGGCAGCCGGGTTTCCGAAGATCCGGACGTTCCCGCGGAAACGGCCTGCGGACAATGTACCCTTCCCCGCGCCGTTTCCAGAGACGAAATTTTTTTCGGGTCAGGAAACGGTGAAATGAACCCACGGCCCGCTCCGGGGCCGCCTTTCGTCAGGGGCGGCCCTGTCTCATCAAGATATGGCCCAAGCCAGCCCTGCTTCGGCGGCGGCAACGCCCGGACATGCCGCTGCGGGGACGTCCTGGGGCCGCCAGGCATGCGTCGGAGGCCCTCGGCTATCACCAGCGCGTTCTAGCCTTAACCTGGCCGGGGTGGTCTCCCGCAGGAAAGCGGTCAGCATCGCGGACGATTCCTGCGGTCGTTCCAGCGTGGGCAGGTGCCCGGCCCAGGGCAGCTCCACCGGCTGGGCACCGGGCAGCAGCGCGGTCAGCCTGGCCGCGATGAGCCGGAAGTCCGGCAGGTCCTTCGCCCCGGACACGACGAGGCTCGGAGCAGAGATGGCATGCAGGTCAACGGCAACCTCGGCGGGCTCGTACTCTTCGGGTGCGGCCAGCTGAACCTCGAAGGCGTGGCGCTGCATCAGCCGCACCCGCTCCCGGGTCGGCTCGCTGGCCTCCGGGCCGAGCCAGGTCGCCACGTTGAGCTCGACTGCTCCGGCGATGTCGCCGGCGTCGATTAGCTCCCCCTCCCGCTGCCAGAAGCGGCGCAGCGCATCGGTGGGCTCGTGTCCGGGCATCCCGGCGCACACCAGCGCCAGGGCCGTGACGCGCTGCGGCCACCGAGCGGCGATGTCCAGGGCGACCTTGCCGCCATAGGAGGCGCCCGCCACCGCTACCGGCCCGGCGCCAAGCTCGTCAAGCAAATCCAGGACATCATCGGCGTCGTTATGCGGGCCCTTCGGCACCGGCGTGGCGCCGTAGCCGCGAAAATCGCAGCGCACCACCCGGTACCCGGCGTCTACCAGGACCGGCCACTGCGGATCCCACATCCGGCGGTCGCACACCGTGGAATGCAACAGCACCAGCGCCGGACCGGTTCCGGCCACATCGTAGGAAAGCATCACCGGTAAACCTAGGCCTTTTCTCGGCGCATCGCACCAGGTTATTTGCCGCCAAAAGCGGTGCCCGCCCAGCACGACACCGGACACGGGGTCACGGGCGGCTCTCCTCTTTTCGCGACCTCCAGGCTCGATGTCGCGATCGTGTCGCTCCAGGGCAGCTGCCCGGAGCGGTGCAGGCCATACCCCTGACGACCGAGTCGATCATGATCGATCAGGACAGCTCTTCGCTTGCGGATCGAGCAGCACGTAACGTGTTTGATCAGGATTCCTAACACTCGTCGCCGAAGGTGAGCTATGAGCGTCGAGCAGATTCAGGCACTTGCGGACGGGTTGGCCACTCGCCTCGGACGCGCAGTCCTTGTCGATGATCGCGATCTGCGCCTGGTCGCCGCGAGCGAGGACTTCGGCGATGCGGACCCGGCGCGCGTCTGGTCTTTGCTGCACCGCAGGACCCGGCCGGAGGACGTCCGGCACGAGGAGATCGCCCGGCTGGGCGCATCGCACCACCTTGTACCATCGGCTGAGCCGGGTCGAGCAATCTCCGGGCTGAGCCTGCGCGACGGTCACGACCGGCTGCTGCTGCACCTGACGCTGCGGCTGCACCACATGTACGGAGCACCTCGACGGCGCCGGGCACGCCGCGAAGTTCGCCGGCCTGATCGGGCACATCCTCGCCGACCTGGCGATCGACGGGCGGACCGACTACCCGATCGCGGCGTTCTCGATCGACCGGCCCGCGGTCCGCGATCCCGGCTTCCCGTCGGACTTCCGGTTCTCCCGGGCGGCCCAGGCGCCGCACGGCGGCTCATCCCCCGACACGTCGGTAAACCCCGCGCAACAGTGAGCCCGCAACAACCTGGGACCTGGTGCATGACGTCTACCAACGGTGGGGCCTGGCCCACACCGCGGTGGACATGTGTGACCTGGACGCGGTGGCCGCCGCGATCCGGCCGGAAACCGCGCTGGTGTGGACCGAGACCCCGTCGAACCCGCTGCTGAAGGTCACCGATATTGCCGCCGTCGCCGACCTGGCGCACCGGGCCGGCGCGCTGCTGGTGGTGGACAGCACTTTCGCCTCGCCGTACCTGCAACAGCCCATCGCGTTGGGCGCCGACCTGGTGATCCACTCCACCACCAAGTACCTGAGCGGCCACTCCGACATCACCGGCGGCGCGGTCATCGCCGCCGACGAACAGGTGGGCGCCACGATCAGCCGGCACGTCGGCATGCTGGGCACGGCGGCCGCCCCGTACGAAGCCTGGCTGGTGCAACGCGGGGTCAAGACACTTCCGGTGCCGATGCGGCAGATCTGTGCGAGCAGCCAGCGGATCGCCGAATTCCTGGCCGCGCAGCCGGCCGTACGGCGGGTGCACTACCCGGGGCTGCCCGGCCATCTCGACCATCTGCTGGCCGCCAAGCAAATGCCGGGTGGTTTCGGTGGCGTGGTGTCGGTGACTGAGCCGGCGTACAAGGAGGCGAACGGTGGCGGGTGTTCAGTTGCTCTGGGCGGCCTGCTTCACCAGGCTCCACAGCTCCTCGACGTCCCGACGCTCGGTGGGCTCGGCTCCGATCGAGACCCGGACCGACCAGGTGCCGTCCAGAAGGGACGGTGTAACCAGGGTCGCGCCCGAGGCGTTGACCGAGTCCACCCAGGCGAGCGTGTGCGCGTTCAGCGCGTCGGCGTCCAGCACGGCGCCAGTGTCAGAGACGACACCGGCGGGTTCGTGCCTGAGCACGACGGTCTGCAGGTTGACGGGAGCCAGGACACGCCAGCCGGGGGTCGAGGAGACCAGTTCAGCGAGCCAGCGAGCGTTGTCCAGATCCCGCCGTAGCCTGGCCCGGATGGCCTCAGCTCCGTCCAGCCGGAGGTGGAACCACAGCTTGAGCGCACGGAACCGCCGGCCGAGCGGGATGCCCCAGTCCTTGTACTGGGTCACCTCACCGTCGACGGCCGAACGAAGATAGGACGGGTTGGTCGACATAACCCGGATCAGATGGTCTGGGTCGGCGACGTACAGCAGCGAGCAGTCCAGCACGGTACCCAGCCACTTGTGCGGGTTCCAGGTCAGCGAGTCTGCGCCTTCTACGCCGTCGGCAAGCCAGCGCATCTCCGGCAGCAGCAATGCCGAGCCCGCCATCGCGGCATCGACATGCACCCACATCCCGTACTGGCGGGCCAGCGGGATGATCTGTGCGAGCGGGTCCACGGCCGTGGTGCCGGTGGTGCCGACGCTGGCCACGACGACTGCCGGGCGCCGGCCGGCCGCCACGTCAGCCTCCAGTGCCGAAGCCAGCGCGTCGGGACGCATGGCATAGGTGACCGGGTCGACGCCGACGAACCTCAGGTTGTCCTGCCCGTAGCCGGCCAAGGCGACGGCCTTCGGGACCGAGGAGTGTGCGTGCTGGGTGGTGTAGACCGTCAGCGGCGCGCTCTCGGCCTGCATCCCGCCGCGTGCCTCCGAGTAGTTCGTCGCGCGCTCGCGTGCCGCGAGCAAAGCGACGAGGCACGCGCTGGAAGCCGTGTCCTGGATGACGCCCTTCCACGACTCGGGCAGCGCCGTCAGCTCGCGCAGCCATTCAACAACGACCTCCTCGACCTCGGTCAGCGCGGGGGCGGACTGCCATGTGATCCCGAGCGCTCCGAGCCCGGATGCGGCCAAGTCGCCCAGTACAGAACTGAGGGACGCGTTGGACGGGAACCAGCCGAAGTAGCGAGGGTGCTGAACCTGGGTCACGCCCGGCACGACGACGTCTTCGAGGTCGGCCAGCACCCGGCTGAACGCTTCGGCCTCCTCCGGCGCCCGGTTCGGCAGCTTCCCCGCCACCTCACCCGGTCCCACCTGCGCCTGAACCGGCATCCGCGGTATCCGGGCACGGTAGTCCGCAATCCAGTCGATCAGCTCATGACCAGCTGCCCGGAACTCCTCAGGCCCCATATCGCATCATCGCTTCCTCGCGGCACCAGCACCCGACGCCACCTGCTGCACCCGGCGTGCGGCCTACCCGAGCAGGTTATCGAAACGTTCCTAACCCTTCAGGCCGCTCCCGCGCATCCTGAGACGACCTCTGCCGCGAGGCCGGGAGTGAGCAGACCGATGATCGGCCTGTCCCGGGTGCGGAACCAGTGAGTCTGGGTGATGGCGAATGCCTTAGCTGCACACGACGTGGCCGGGCAGCAGGTCCGAACCGGATGAGCTGATCATTGAGGATGCCCGACATCGGGTATGCATCCGGAACTAGCCACAAGGAGGGCATTATGACCACGAATCAGGGTTCGTATCCAGCTCAGTATCCTGTTCAGTTTGCCGTCGAGTACCCGGACCGGCCGCTCAACCGGCTGACCTCGTTCTTCCGGATTTTCGTGATCATCCCGATCGCGATCGTGCTCGGCGCCGTTTCCGGCGCGACCTGGGAATCTGCGGGAAGCACCTCCACACTCCACCACTCCACCACGTACTACGGCCCCGCGGGCGCGGGCGGCCTGCTGTTCTTCGGCCCGCTGCTGATGATCTTGTTCAGGCAAAAGTACCCCCGGTGGTGGTTCGACTGGAACCTGGAACTGCAGCGCTTCATCAACCGGGTGTGGACCTACCTGGCCCTGATGAACGACAGTTACCCGTCCACCGACGACCACCAGTGGGTCCACCTTGATTACGCCTATCCGGACGCGGCCACAGACCTCAACCGGTGGCTGCCGCTGGTCAAATGGCTGCTGGCCATCCCGCACTACATCGTGCTGTTCTTCCTGGAAATCGCTGCGTTCTTCGCGGTGATCGTGACCTGGTTCGCGATCTTGTTCACAGGCCGTTATCCCCGTGGCATATTCAGCTTCCTCGAAGGCGTATTCCGCTGGCACAACCGGGTCGCCGCCTACGCATTCGTCCTGGTCACCGATCGGTACCCGCCGTTCAGGCTGGCGCCGTGACCCGGCACCACAGGCAGCCAGGCTAGCTAAGTTAAGTTCCCGGGCTCGCAGCGGGCACCAAAGGAACCTGCCGTCCCGGCGCCGGTGCGCCCCCGCCGGAGGCATGCAAGGACCGTTGGCGTCGGCGTGGTCCGGCTTACACGTGGTTTGTGCCTCGCTTGCCTGGCTGACCGACATCGGGGCATGATCGTGGCCCTGACCCGGCGGCTGCTCGTCGGCTCGCGAGAGGAAGCAGGTGCATTGCGCCACTGGACGACCGCCGGGGTAGTTCATGGGCCGACCGGCGGGGTGAAGATGGCGTGAGTTCCGATACGCCGCCAGATGACGTGCGGCTGGCCGGGCACGCGTTCGGGCCCGTAGGTGAAGGTAGCCCGGCCGTCGTTGTCCCATGTCATCTCGAACACGCCGGGATGGGCCGCCACCCCTTTGACCCGCAGGCCCGGCCGGAACGGCCGGTCCGGGGCCGTCAGGTCTGGCACGAAGACTTCCAAGACCACCTTGCGAAACAGGGCCTGTTGCTGCGAGGTGAGGTTCTTCCAGTCCCGCTCAAAGCGAGGAAGGGTCTCGAAGGCCGGCATCAGGTAAAAGTCGGCATCAGGTATCAGCCGCGCCGAGCGCGTCCAGGTGGGCGAACATGTCATCGGCCGACTCGTGCACCGCTCCCCGGCCGGCCGCGATGTCTTCGTCGGCCTCTCGTTCCCCGGCCAGCCATTCCGGGGTGAAGAACCACGCCTGATCGGTGGGGATGGATACATACCCGCGGACCGTGATCGTCCCGTCGTCGTGGATGGAGAACTCCACCTCGTCGCCCTCGCTGATGTGCAGCGCGCGCCTGATCTCTTCTGGCAATGTCAGCTGCGCCTTGGCGCGAACCTTTACCCGGGCGCTGAGGCGGGGCTGCGGCTCGATCTTGGCGGCAGGCACACTCATGACGACCGGTTCCTCCCGGGTAAGATTTTCCTAATCTCTTACTTTAGCACCGGGCAGGCGATGGCGGTTCACCTCCGGCCGGACCGACGCCAGGGAAGTCCCACTACTGGGCCTGCCTCGGTCTGGCTTGCTGCCCGATCCCGTTCGAGATTGTTCAGCGCTCACAGAGGGCTTGGCGCTTACTGTAAGTGTCAAGCTCTGTGGCATTCGGATCTACGGGGTTGCCCAGCCAAAGCGCGTAGCGGTCATGGATGTGGCGGCAGATCAGGTCGTCAAGCTGATCGGCCAGGCGCGTAAGCCACGAGGCCCAGTCACGAATACCACGAGTGTTCAAGTCGCCTGGTGTAGTGCCGCGATGAGCGACCTGGCCGCGGTACTCGATCAGTTGGTTCAGGTACTTTCTCACTGTATCGGGTTTCATGCTTCGCCAGGAGCACTGGTCAAAGGCGTTGTCGATGCCTAGCACCATGCTCAGATGCTCCTCCACATTCTGCACTGAAGGAGTGTTCAAGCGGTCGAGCTTGCCTTTAACGTATTCGCGGGTGTAGACCCGCCACTCGTCACCCGCGAGGCGCCACGGATTATTCTTTCTGACGGCTTCGGCGATTCCGTTCCTCAAGCTGTACGCCAACTTGTCGGGAGTGAAGTAGGAGCTTCCGTTATGGCCGTAATGGACTCTTCGATGACGTCTTCGATGTATGTCTCCCACGCTGTGCACAGGACCACGAGTGCCGTGCGCACATAGGGACTGCCGCGTGCGGCGACCGCCAACGTAATCGTTCGTTCGTGAATTCGAATTATCCTTTGATTGTCGCTAATTCGTCAGGCGGTGATACTCTGTAAGTAACTACAACTTGAGATGAGATGAACGCGATGCCCTTCAGGTCAGCGCCGACACGAAGAGCGTCCAGCGTGACACAATCCGAAATCGCCATCAGCCGCGTGCTCGCTGACATGGGAAGCGCCGACCAGCTCGCTCACGCCGATCCCGCAATCCGCGTCGCCTGTCCCGTCTGCGAAGCACTCAGCCATCAGCGATGCCTGGAGCGCAACCCAAAGCAATACGTCACCCCGCACGCAGAGCGTGCCGCGCTCGTAACCGGTGCCGCCGCCTAAAGGGGAGTGGGATGAACTACACCTGTGCAGCGCGAGAAGAAGCCGCCGACCGGCTGGCCGCGTTCTCGGCACCCAGCCCGGCCAGGACCAACCTGACCTCGATACAAGATGTTGCCGACCACGCCGCCGACCGGCTGGCCGCGTTGTCCGCACCCAGCCCGGCCAGGACCGACCTGACCGCGATACAGGAAGCCGCCGACCGGGCCGCCGCGTTTGCGGTTCGTTTCACTGCACCTGCTTGATGATCGCGACAGCCCGTTTCCTGGCGGACACCGGGGAACGGGCGTATACCACTTCCCTGATCTCCTCGGTGTGAACTAGTTGCACGGACGTCGATGTCAGTCGTTGGTGCAGGTCGCGGGTCTGTGACGGTCGCATGAGGTCGGTGCTGGACGGTAAGGTTGCTGTACTTGCCTGCTGTATGGCGTCCGGCCATTGACGTTTAAGCGTCAACTGGTTGCGTGTTCTATCGAAGTTGAGCTCAAACTTTCGACAGTGTGAGCAGTCATCTCCTGTCAGGACTATCGGCGGGACTAACGGCACTTGCCGCGCTAGCGCCCCGCGTGCATGGTCAAAGCAGGGTGAGGCAGATGAATGACAACGACACCACGCTCATCCCGGGCAACGACACCCTGCCGCTCGCCGACAAGTTGCAGCGGATGGTCGGCCAGGAGCGCGGACTACGAACGACCGCGCCCGGCGTGATCCAATCCGCCGGGCGCACCCGGACGTTCGCCGCCGGTGGCGAACGGGGGAAGATGCGGGCCGCCGACGCGGACCGCGACCGCGTGGTGGAATCCCTCAACACGGCCTACAGCGAAGGCCGGCTGTCCAAGGACGAGTACGACGGCCGCCTGGAGAACGCCTTGTCCGCGCGCACCTACGCCGACCTGGACCAGCTCGTGACCGACCTGCCTGCCGCGCCGGCGACCGCGGTGACCACGGTGGCCAAGATCAACGGGCTCGCGATAGCGAGCCTCGCCTGCGGGCTCGCGCAGTTCGTCTTCGGGCCGCTGACGGCCATCCCGGCGATCGTATTCGGCCACATGGCCCGGCACCAGATCAAGCGCACCGGAGAACAGGGAGCTGGCCTGGCGCTCACGGGCTTGATACTCGGCTGGGCGACGGTGATCCTGGGCATCATCCTGATCGTCGTCGGCCTGGCCATGTCCGTCGGGATGCACAGCACCATGCACTGATACGGCAGCTGTAGTTCGTTGGGATCATGGTGTTGTCTCGGCGTAGGCATTCCAGCGCTGGTGGGCTTGGCGGGCGCGGTGCTGGTGGCGGCGTCGCCAGGTGGGCCAGTGCAGCCGATGGGGCCGGCCTCCTCGGGCTTTACCCGTCAGAGCAGGTCGCCCGGGACCGGTCCGCCCACCGATCAGATACCCGCCTTCCGTTATTCGCCTTCCGTGACGCGGATGATCGTCTTGCCGGGCATCCGGCGGTCGGGCGTGAACGCGGACGGTGCCTCGGCCAGCGGCCGTACGGCCCCGATGATCGGCTGCAGCCGCCCGGACCGCACCCGCTCGGCGAGGTCCGCCAGCGGGAGCCGGTCCGGCTCGACGACAAAGAAGATCGCCCGGCCGTCGGCGGGCCGCACCTGCGGCAGGCCGATGATCGTGACCAGCGTTCCGCCGGCGCGCACCAGCGGGGCCGAACGTTCGAGGACCTCGCCCCCGATGACATCGAACACCACGTCGACCTCGCCGACCTCCTCCAGCCGGTCGGTCTGCAGGTCTACGAATACGTCCGCGCCCAGCCCAAGTGCAGCCTCCCGGTCCGCGGCGCGACCGGTGCCGATTACGCGGGACCCCAGCTCGTGCGCGAGTTGCACCGCCATGGACCCGACGCCGCCCGCGGCGCCGTGGATCAGGACGGTCTGGCCGGTCTTTAGCCCTGCGTGGTCGAAGAGGCCCTGCCAGGCGGTCAGCCCGGAGATGGGCACGGCGGCGGCCACGGCGTAGTCGATGTCCGCCGGGAGCGGGGCGAGGTTGCGGGCCTCCACCGCCGTGTACTCAGCCAGCGCCCCGTCGCGGGTCCAGTCGGCCAGCCCGAACACCCGCTGGCCCACGGTCAGGCCAGTGGTGCCGTAGCCCAGCTCGCTGACAACACCCGACAGCTCGTGTCCGGGCACGCTCGGGGTCCGGTCGCGGCCGGCGCGATCGGTCCACGTGCCCGGCCAGTCCAGCTCTCCCGGGGTGAACCCGGCCGCGTAGACGCGTACGATCACGTCGTTTTCGGCCGCGTGGGGGTGCGGGATGTCGGATAGCGTGAGCCCGGCGGCGCCAGCGGCTCGGTCTCGCACGGTTATAGCTTGCACAACGATTCCCTTCTGCGACCGGTTCAGGTCTGACGTGCCCCGGGCACACAGCTGGTCAAACCGCGAGCCGACGCCTCTTGATGTCCTGTCTGGTAGGCGGCTGCAGTTCGTACTCGCCGATCCCCAGGTGCCGGAGAACAGGCGCTTCTGCGCTAGCTGCGAGCAGCCCGTCGGGCGGGGCAGGGACGGTCGGGCAGGCCCGACCGAAGGGTTCTGCCGGAACTGCGGCACGCGGTTCTCGTTCACTCCGAAGCTGGCGACGGGCGAGCTGGTGGCCGGGCAGTATGAGGTGCTCGGCTGCCTCGCCTTCGGCGGGCTCGGCTGGATCTACCTGGCACGTGACCGCAATGTCAGCGACCGCTGGGTGGTGCTGAAGGGGCTGCTGAACACCGGAGACGCGGATGCCATGGCGGCCGCCGTCGCCGAAATCCAGTTCCTGGCGCAGGTGGAGCACCCCAATATCGTCCGGATCTACTACAACTTCGTGCAGCATGCGGACCGTCGCACCGGCGAGTCGGCCGGGTACATCGTGATGGAGTACGTCGGCGGCAAGTCGCTCAAGGAGATCCTGCAGGACGCGCGGCGAAGGCGCGAGTCAGTGCCGGTGGCGCATGCCATCGCCTACGCCGTCGAGGTGCTCCCCGCGCTCGGCTACCTGCATGACCGGGGGCTGGTCTACTGCGACTTCAAGCCGGACAACGTCATCCAGACCGAGGAGCAGCTCAAGCTCATCGACATGGGCGCAGTACGGCGGATCGACGGCAACGACCCGATCTATGGCACGGTCGGCTACCAGGCGCCTGAGATCGAGACGGACGGGCCGTCGGTGTCGTCAGATCTGTTCACGGTGGCGCGGGCGCTGGCCGTCCTTACTTTCGAATTCAAGGACTACCAGAGCTCGTACAAGTTCACTTTGCCGGATCGGGTGCCGTTGCTCGCGCAGCAGTAGTCGTTCGGCCGGCTGCTGCGCCGAGCCACCAACGCCGATCCGAACCGACGGTTCGCCTAAGCGGCAGAAATGACCGGGCAGCTCACCGGCGTGCTACGCGAGGTGCTCGCTGTCGCGGACGGCACGCCCAGAGCCGCATTCTCCGCGGTGTTCAGCCCTGAACTACAGGCGATCGGGACAGTGGACCATACCGCAGGTGCCGCGCTGGCCCCTCCGCAGGCGGCGGAGATCATCGGGGGAATGCCGATGCCGCAGGTGGACCGGGCCGACCCAGCGGCCGGCTACCTGGCCACGTTCGCAGGACTCGATCCCGGCCAGCGAGCCGCCACATTGTCCAGTGCCGTCTCGGGCGATCCGACCGTGCCGAGCGAGGTGGCCACGTCCGCCGAGACGCGGCTGGCGCTGGCTCGCGCCCGGCTCGATGTCGGCGATTACGACGGTGCCAAGGTCACGCTGGCCGACCTGGCCGCCGATGACCCGTCCGATTGGAGGATCGCCTGGACTGATGGTCTCCGTCGTCTCGCCGCCGGTGATCCGGCCGCAGCAGGCGGGGCGTTCACCGCAGTTTACGATGAGCTGCCTGGTGAGCTCGCGCCCAAGCTCGCGCTGGCTTTCGCCGCTGAAGCGGTGGGCGATCTCGTGACGGCAAGCCGCTCCTTCCAGCTCGTCTGGACGGTGGACCGGTCCTACATCAGCGCCGCGTTCGGACTGGCGCGCACCTGCCTGGCCGCCGGCGACCGGCCCGGTGCGATCGCGGCGCTGGCCGCCGTGCCCGAGACGTCAAGCCATCACGCGGCGGCGCAGATCGCGGCGGTACGCATCCTTGTGTCGGCCGGGGTAACCCACGATGACCTGCGGCAAGCCGGCGGCCGCCTGGATCGGCTGGCCCTGGACGAGGCGCGCCGCCAGCAGCTCACCGTGGAAATCCTGCGCGCCGCGCTGGACTGGGCCAGCGCCACGCAGCCTCCTCGCTCGCGGGCTTCCGGGCGGCACGCGTCCGGCGCGCCCGCGTCCGGGGCAGCCTCAGGCGACGGTCTCATCCTCGGCTGTGAGCCCGACGAGCGCGCTTTGCGCCTCGGGCTGGAACGTGGCTACCGGGCGATGGCCCGGCTGACGCCGGACCACGACCGCCGGATCGAGCTCGTCGACATGGCCAACGCGCTACGGCCGAGGACCTGGACATGACGGGCGATACCGGTAGATGCCGGACTCACCTGCCCGGCGCGCGGCGAGCCGGTCGAGGTAGGCGATTCATTCCGTGGGGCATGCGGCACCGAGCTTGCCTGCCTGCGATCGGCGCCGAGGCGTCAGAGTTTCTCACCGGCGTGCCCGGTGTGCTCGGTTGATCCATCGGTTTCCGCGTCTGCCACCTCGGACAAGGACACGCTAAGGGAAAGGTCGTCGTCACCGTATGAGTCCATGCCCTCGCGGCCACTACGAGCCCGACGCCAAGGCGGCGGACAGGATGATCGTTCGGCACGACATGACCGACTTACGTATCGATCACACCAAGCGTGCAGTCAGGCGGGTACGCGTGCGGGTTGCCTGCCGACTAGCCACGTACGTGATGGATAACCGCCTGATGGACCAACGCCGCGACCATCCGCGATGCCCTGTCTTGCGGCTGGGACGTCCCGTCCTCATAGCGGAATCGCCTACCAGACACACGGTGATCCGACATACCTCATCGCGGCATTATGCCGGTGATCAAAGATCAGATCACTGCCCTCCGGCGGCTGATGAGAGCCGCTTCCTGCTCGACCCGGGACGGGCCGATATGTACTCGCTGGCCTACCTGGACAAGTCGCAGACCGTGCTCTACGTTGCGTCGGGGAATCTCCCCGAGTACTACACCGCGCTCAGCGCATCCATGACGGCATATCGTGCGAACCCGCGGAATGTGGGGTTCCTCGGGTTTTACGGAGACGAGGCACGCGCACATCCCGGTCCCGCCGTCACCACCGTACTGGCGCGCTACCAGCAGTTCCAGGCCGACGATCAGCGTATCCGGCAGCTCGTGCACGCAGGGCAAGACCGCCAGGCGGTCAAGCTGCTCACCGGCCGCACGGCAGGTTCTGCGGGGTACGACTTCGATCAATACGACCAGGCGGTCGTCTCCCTAACGCGGATTTCCACGCAACTGATCCGGCGCAACGTCAGGCGAGTTCGTGGGTCTGTCAAGTTAACGGTGTAACTTCTTTCTCTGTTGTTACTTGCGTCCCGCGCTGAGGCGGCCGTCGAAGGTGATGTCGAAGGCGTTCAGGGCGGCCTTCCACCGGTTGGTCCAGCGCTTGCGG
>Ga0209656_10000606_pt1 | contig 23557 bp, 22 predicted proteins | sample BogFormECP12_OM2_FD_188239 | JGI IMG/M metagenome (GOLD analysis project Ga0209656, IMG submission 188239) | Bog forest soil microbial communities from Calvert Island, British Columbia, Canada - ECP12_OM2 (SPAdes) (version 2) | ecosystem: Environmental > Aquatic > Freshwater > Wetlands > Bog ... | reverse complement strand
GCGCTGTCGGGACGAAACTGTCCGGTGAAATTGGCTATCTTTGGGGCGAACAAGGTCTGCCCGAGGGAACGATTGAACTGGAATTGCGCGGGAGCGCAGGCCAAAGCCTGGGCGCATTCTTGAGTCCAGGCGTCAAAATAACGCTCACCGGCGAGGCGAACGATTATGTCGGCAAAGGGATGGGCGGGGGTGAGATCGTGGTGAAACCGCCGGCCAGCCGGAAGTATATTGCGCACGAGAATTCGATTGTCGGCAATACTTGTCTCTACGGCGGGACTGGAGGCGAGTTTTATGCGGCGGGCCGCGCCGGCGAACGCTTCGGAGTCCGGAATTCAGGAGTGACTGCGGTTATTGAGGGAGTTGGCGATCACGGATGCGAGTACATGACCGGTGGCGCCGTGCTGGTGCTGGGCAGGACAGGGAAGAATTTTGGAGCTGGAATGACGGGGGGCGTCGCCTACGTACTGGACCTGGAGGATTCGTTCCCGCTCATGCTAAATAGTGAACTGGTTGTCAACGAGCGGCTCGCGGGCGAAGAGGATATAGTTGCCGTGAAATGGTTGGTCTACAAGCACCTGGAACGGACCGAAAGCGACCGGGCGAAGGAGATCCTGGGAGATTGGCACACTTACGAACCAAAGTTTTGGAAAATTCGACCGATTAATATTCCGACAGCGCCGAAGGCGGAAGTTATCCCACCCCGTGCCGCGGAGGAAACCCCTACGGCGAAAAGCTAAGCTACGTCGCCTATGGAAGTTACCACTCAACTCGCGTTGTTCCTGGCCAACAAGCCGGGAACACTTGCCGCCGTCTGCGATGCGTTGGCAGCAGAGCAGATTAATATCTTCGGATTAACAATCTCGGATACGGTAGATCACGCCGTTGTGCGGATGGTTGTCAGCGACACGAAAAAAGCGCTTACGATCTTCGAAGAGCACGGCACGCTCGTGGTAGAGAGTGAGGTCCTGATGCTCGAGCACGACAATAAGCCGGGAACGATCTCCAAAATTGCGAAGAAGCTCGCCGCCGAAAACGTAAACATCGAATACGCCTACCTCGCGTCGGCCCCTAGTGCGGAAAAGGGGCTTCTGATCATCAGACCAAACAATCTGCAGAAAGCGGCTCAAATACTTGAATGCAAGCCTAACGAGCGGTGAGGACGGCCGTCGCCTGTACTCGCTAGGTTCCTGTGGCGAGGGATTTAAGCGCCTTCAGCGCTTCAGATCGCTGCCATGCTAGTGTCCTGTCCCCGAAATAGCATGTACTTTGTTGCGATCAAAATGGGCAGCCGGCAAGGCGCGAGGAGGGCGCGTGTCTCAATCGATACGTAACCGACGAGTGAACGCCTTGAGCGCTCGCCTGTCCAAGTGTTCTTGCCGTCTTTAACGATCCGCTACTTCTTCTTATTTTCGGTCGTCGCCACTTCAGGCGATGCATCTCCGGCCGGTTGATCCACGAACTCAATGTAGGCCATCGGCGCAGAGTCGCTTTGCCGCGGACCAAGTTTCACGATTCGGCAGTAACCGCCCTGGCGGCTGGCGGACCGAGGCGCGACTTCGGCGAAAAGCTTGTGAACCGCATCCTTTTGTCGCAGGAACGAAAAAGCAACGCGACGCGCGTGGAGATCGCCTCTCTTGCCGAGAGTGATCATCTTTTCAGCAAATGGCCGTACAGCTTTTGCTTTTGCCAATGTCGTTTTGATGCGGTTCTCCGCAATGAGGCTGCAAACCTGATTTGCCAGCATCAGGTTCCGGTGCTCGGACTTGCGGCCCAATTTAATCGTCTTCTTCGCGTGACGCATAAGGCGCTGTTTAGATGGAAACCAGCTTCGTTTCTTCGATTCGTTCGCCGCCCATCGGGGGCTCAACTAAACCTGATTCGAACTTCATTCCGAGGCTCAGGCCGAGCTGTTGTAATTTCTCTTTGATCTCGTTCAGCGATTTTTTACCAAAGTTCCGATATTTCAGCATCTCGGCTTCAGTCTTCATCGCCAACTGGCCAACGGTTGTAATGTTGGCGTTGTTCAAGCAGTTCGCGGCACGGACGGAGAGTTCGATCTCGTTCACGCTCATATTGAGCAGTTTCTTCAGCCGGGTATTTTCCTGGCTGACTTCCTCCGGTGTTTCGTCGAATTCGACCTGGCTGTCGTCGTAATTTACGAACACATCGAGGTGATGGCGCAGGATCCCAGAAGCCTGGAGTAACGCGTCGTCCGGGGTAATCCGTCCGTCGGTCCAGATTTCCAGCACAAGCTTGTCGTAGTCTGTTCGCTGGCCGACACGCGTGTTTTCGACACTGTATTTGACCCGGGTGACTGGTGAAAAAATTGAATCGATCGGAATCACGCCAATCGGCATATCGGGACGCTTATTCTCGTCTCCGGTGAAAAAGCCGCGTCCCACTCGAACATCCATTTCAGCTTCGAACTTCTGGCGTTTGTCGATCGTGCAGATGACCTGATTCGTGTTCAGGACGTCGATGCCTTGTATGGTCTGAATGTCGCCGGCGAGAACCTGTCCCTCTTTGCTGACATTGATCGTTACCGTGCGCGGTTCGTGGTCAACCGCTTTGAACTTAATCTTCTTCAGGTTGAGGATGATGTCGGTCACGTCTTCAACGACTCCCGGCAGCGAAGCGAACTCGTGTTGGGCTCCGGAGATCCGAACCGAAGTTATGGCCGCCCCCTCCAATGAGGAGAGCAGCACTCGACGCAAAGAGTTGCCGACAGTGTGCCCGTATCCGGCTTCAAATGGTTCGGCGAAGAATTTGACGTAAGTCTCAGTTGCAGTGGCCTCATCCTTAGTGAGGCTCTTGGGCATCTCAAAACGACCTAAACGAACAGGCATAAATAATATCTAATCGTAGCCGGGTTTCCCCTGGCGCGTGTGGTTGCAGGCCAAGCGGCCGCAACCCAGGGACCAACGGCTTCACTGGATCACGCGGAGCGTGCAATGAGCCATAGGGGGGTGACCATGTCAAGGTGTTTTCAGGCAGCCAGCTCCCCCGCACATTGCAAGCCCAAGGTAGAATTTCGTAATTTCCTCTGCGCGGCTGTGCCTCTGTGGCGAACTTCTTCGTGCGTTTGAGCGTCAGACCGCGTCTGCGATCGCTTTCCCGACTTCCTCGGTAGACGCGGTTCCGCCCAAATCGCGCGTTTTCGGGCCGCTCTCGAGGACTTGCTCGATAGCTTTCACAATCGCCTCTGCAGCGTCCTGCTCGCCGAGATGCTCAAGCATCATGGCTCCTGACCAGATCTGGCCGATCGGGTTGGCGATTCGCTTGCCGGCGATGTCCGGGGCCGAACCATGAACTGGTTCGAACATCGACGGAAAGGAGCGTTCCGGATTCAGATTAGCCGAGGGGGCAATACCGATGGTCCCGGTGCATGCCGGACCGAGGTCCGAAAGGATGTCACCAAACAAATTCGAGCCAACGACAACGTCAAACCAGTTCGGATGCAACACAAAATGAGCGGTCAGGATGTCGATGTGAAATTGATTCGTCTTGATTTGCGGAAATTCGGCGCTGACCGCTTTGAACCGCTCGTCCCAGAACGGCATCGTAATCGTGATTCCGTTGGATTTCGTTGCGGAAGTGACCTGTTTCCGAGGACGTTTCGATGCAGTTTCAAAGGCGTATCGGAGAATCCTGTCGATCCCGCGTCGTGTGAATATGGATTCCTGCGTCGCGAACTCGAATTCGGTCCCTGTGTACATGCGTCCGCCGACTGAGGAGTATTCTCCTTCGTTGTTCTCTCGGACAATAATGAAGTCAATATCACCACGTTCCCGGTTCCGAAGAGGCGATTGAATTCCCGGCATAAGCCGCACCGGCCGTACATTGGCGTATTGCTCGAATGCGCGACGGATCGGAATTAGCAGCCCCCAAAGCGAGATATGGTCCGGAACACCTGGATACCCGACTGCACCCAGGAAGATTGCATCGTGGTTTCGGATCCGGTCGAGACCGTCCTCGGGCATCATACGACCGGTCTCCTTATAGTAGGCGCAGCTCCAAGGAAGCTGTTCCCACTCAATTTCAATTCCGGCTTTTCGCGCCGCCGCGTCGACTACCCTGATTCCTTCAGGGACGACCTCTGTACCGATTCCATCTCCTGGAACTGCAGCAATTCGATATCTTTTCATTTCATCTGAGAAAGAGCTTACGGAATCCCGACTCCTGCGCAATTTTCCTGCTGCTAGCAATTCGGCGAAAACGAGTAAGTTAAGGAAATCGTTCTTCAACCGATGTCTCAGATCGCCGATGTCTTCATTTTTGACGCCGTCCGCACTCCGTTTGGACGCGGAAAGTCGACGGGCAAGCTTCATACTCAGACGCCTGTGAGCCTCGTCAGTACGTTATTGCGAGAGCTCAGGCGCCGGCATCCGCCGGTCGAACAGGCTACCGATGAGGTCATCCTAGGCTGTTGCGAACAGTACAACGATCAAGGCGGAAACCTCGCCAGGGCGGCCGCGCTCGGGGCAGGGTATGGGGTCGCCACACCGGGGTTTATGGTCTCGCGATTCTGCGGTTCCGGCCTGGACGCCGTGAACACCGGGGCGGCAAAAATCATGGCCGGCCAGGCGGACTTGGTTATTGCGGGTGGGGTTGAAATGCTTTCGCTTGTTTCCATCTTCGGTTCCGGGGGACCGATGATCTCCGACGTCACTTTCAAAGACGCGACGATCCAGATTCCCCAGGGATTGTCGGCGGACCTTCTCGCCACACTCTACGGATATTCGCGCGATGACGTCGATCACATCGGCGCCGAATCACAGCGGCGAGCGAATCAAGCATGGGGAAAAGGCTTCTTCGAAGAGCTCGTCGTTCCGATCACCGACGGAAATGAGGAACCGGTGTTAACGAGAGACGAATTGCTGCGGGAGAATGTAACCGCCGAAAGTCTGGCCAGGCTTCCTCCGGCTTTTGCGGGCATCGGAGCGGAGTACCGCGACTATGTTCGTTTGCGTTATCCTCAAGTCTCGACCATTCGTCATGTTCACCACGCGGGAAATTCCTCCGGCATCGCCGACGGAGCTGCCATCGTGTTGATGGGAAACCGAGCGGCCGGGCAAAATTTCGATCTGAAGCCCAAAGCGAAAATTGTGTCGACTGCAAGCGCCGCGGACGATCCCTGCATCATGTTGACAGCGCCGCCGGCGGCGCTTGCGAAAGCGCTTCGTCGAGCGGGTCTGACGGTCGACAAAATCGATTTGTTCGAAGTCAACGAAGCATTTGCATCGGTAGTTCTCTACTTCATGGAACAGACGAAAGTTCCATTAGAACGAATTAACATGTCAGGCAGCGCGATCGCGATGGGGCATCCCGTCGGAGGGACAGGTGCGGCGCTCGTCGGGACGGCCGTCAATTTAATGCAACAACGAAATGCCGAGCATGGTGTCGTGACAATGTGTACCGGGCTGGGAATGGGCGTCGCCACGGTTCTCCAGCGCGTATGAAGCCAGATAAAGCCTTTCGAATCTCGTGCGAAAAGCCCTTGCGAGCGGAGTTCGCGGACCGCGTTGCAGCCGCACTTGCCGATACCGGGACAACCACGGTATTGATCGATTTTGCCAGTGACCTCGAATCTTGTGCAACGGAGGCGGATCAGATTATCGCGGCCGATCCTGCGGTCGACAATCTCCGCGCCCTGATACGGAAGATGGAACAGGGAGCCAAATCGGTCGCCGCACTTGTTACCGGACCAACAGAGGGTCTTCGCCTCGAAGTAATGCTGGCGTGCCATGCGCGGTTCGCGAATACGGGGGCTCTCGAATTTGGTTTCCCATGGCTCGAATATGGCTTGATGCCGGTTCTCGGCGGCACCCAGCGACTCCCCCGACTCTGCGGAATCGAGCTTGCGGTCGGGCTGTTGTTGATGGGGAGACGAGTCACGACTGCCGAGGCTGCTGCCGCCGGACTGCTTGAATTGGAGGATAACGACCTCGTTGAAGCAGCTCTCGAGTGGGTTACCACACATCCGAATCCCAGACAACCATGGGATACGCGAATCGCCGCGGATTCGGCAATGTTTTCTCAATCGCCCTCCAACAGGCAACTCCTCGAGCAGGCGTATCTCAGAATTCGTCGTCGTATTTCGCCGGAGGAAGCTGCTCCCGCGGCGATTCTTCGTTGTCTGTACGATGGGTTGGAGCGGTCGATGGACGCAGGCATTCGCCTTGAGGCCGAGCAGTGGTCAGTCGTCAGGCGATCCCGGTCCACGTTGCATAGGGTGAACACGTTGCACCGTGCCCGGCGAAAGGCGATTCAGGGAACCTGCTGTGACCGGGACGCGATCAAACGCGTTGGTGTCCTCGGCGCCGGATTGATGGGAACAGGAATTGCCTACACCGCCGCCAGGGCAGGCTGTGAGGTTCGTGTCGTCGATCTCTCAGACGAAGCATGCGAGCGATCGCTTCAGCGGATGCGAAAGATTGCGCTCCATGGCGGAAAATTTGATGCGCAACGCGCGGCAGCGCCCGAAGAACTGCTTAGACGCGTTCAGTGGAGCTCGAAAATCACGAGCCTCGGGGAGTGCGACCTGATTGTGGAGGCGATCTTTGAAGATGCATCGCTCAAGAAGAGAAAGCTTACCGAGGTTTCAGCTCTGGCGGGTCCAACTGCAATCATTGCTTCGAATACAACGACACTTCCGATCTCGGATTTGGCGCGGTCGTGCAGACGTCCTGAGAGATTTATCGGGACACACTTTTTTGCGCCGGTTGACCGAATGGAACTGTTGGAAATTGTCGTTGGTGAAAAAACGGCTTCTGACACGGTTCACTCAGTATTCCTATTCGCCAGACAGCTCGAGAAGACGCCGATCATCGTCCATGATGGTCCCGGATTCTTTACGAGCCGGGTCGTGGCCGCTTACCTACAGGAGGCTCTCTTTATGCTGCGGGAAGGCGTCTCCCCGTGGATGATCGACAATGTCGCGCAAAACGCCGGGATGATTCTTGGGCCTCTGACCGTCGCGGACCTGATATCGCTCGATCTTCTGAAAACGATCTTGGAAAGTCTCGCGCACTATCGGCGTGGCAGCGCCAAATATGCTGCTGATGCAGCTGAAATCTTGAACCAATTCATTAACCGTTCACGGTTAGGCAAAAAGACCGGAGCGGGCATCTTTGACTACAATGATCGCCTCGAGCGGGTGGACGCGGTTCAAGTTCGAGAGCTATATCCGCTAGCGACGAAACAACCCGCCGCGGCGGAGATCGAACAGCGACTCTTTGCGATTCAGTCGATCGAGGCGATGCACGCGATGCGGGAGGGTATTATCGAGGATGGGTCGCTTGCCGATCTTGCCTCGGTGTTGGGATGGAGTTATCCGGCATGTCGCGGGGGTGTGATCAGTTACGTCGATCACGTCGGACGGGAAGAATTCGAGCGCGGTTGCATTGCGCTGCAAACAAGATTCGGAGACCGATTTGTGATTCCGTCGTAGAGGTCAGGAGTTGCGGGAGTTCAGGATGCAAATGTTCGTCGCGCGACCAGAAACTGGCTTCGAATCGGCTGCTAGCGGAGTCGAAATCTTCATAGCCATTCACAGAACCGGGAAGCGGCGATCCCATTCTGCAACTCCTGAACTCCTGTTGCTCCTGACTCCTTAACTTTTTTGCGGGCTAGCTGCAGAAAGCGCAGCTTGAATCGGAGATTTTTCTTCGAGAATATCGCGCCTCCCCCGTATAATGACGATTCAATTGCATGATCCAGCGTGATTACCTGATCATCGGCGGCGGTGTTGGCGGTGCCAGCGTATGCGACGCGCTGCGTCAATATGACACTAAAGGCTCTGTGACCCTTGTTAGTAACGAACCTTATCTTCCATATCAACGGCCCCCGCTTTCAAAGTCTTTTCTAAAGGATCACTCGGTGACTTTCGACGAGCTCGTCGAGAAACCAGAGGAATGGTATAAAAAGAAAAGCATCGAAGTTCGGTTGGGAACATTTGTTCGCGAGTTCAATATTGAGCGCCGTCTTGCCGTGCTCGAAAATGGTCAAACGATCGAATTTCGCAAGGCGTGCCTTGCGACTGGCAGCCGGGCCAGACGTCCCCAGGTCGCGGGCGCGAACCTCGGCAATGTGGTGTACCTGAGAAGTATTCGGGACGCGTTGGCGATCCGCGAAATCCTTTTGAGCGAGAAGCACATTGTTGTCGTCGGGTCGGGATTTGTCGGAGCGGAGGTATCCTCATTTTTGATGAACTCCGGTGTAAAGTTGAGCCTCTTAAGCCGGGACAAAGTTATCTGGCAGGAACTACTTGACCCGGAGACTGCACAATGGCTGACCGATTCTTTTCTTGAATCCGGAATCCAATTGCTGCTCAGCGAGAACCTGAACGGCTTTGAGGGCAAAACGGTCATAAAGAATATTCAGACAAAAAGTGGGATGCGCTTTCCGGCAGGGCTCGCGGTTGTCGCGATCGGCACGGAGCCGAACCTGCAACTCGTCGCGAACACGCCGCTGAGCAGTCCGAGTGGCTGTCCTGTGAACGAGTTTCTTGAGACGGACGAAAAGGGGATCTACGCCGTCGGCGACATAGCGCTTTACCCCGACCGCATTTACGGCGGAACCAAGCGGATCACGAACGATGAGATGGCGCGGCTTCAGGGACAGACGGCTGGAGCAAATTTGACCGGGCGCAAACGCCAGAAATTCGAAGGCGTCCCGATTTGCTCGAGCACAGTCCTCGGAATGCGGTTTGATTTTGTCGGCGACTTCGGTATGCCTCACCTCCTGGCAGAGATCGACGGTCACAGGAAAAAGCAAAACTTTATTGCTCGTTATCGGCGAGGAGAAACACTCATTGCTGCAGTCCTTTGTAATCGAACGCCGGCTGAAGTCGCAGCGGTTCAGGAAGAGGTCAAAGCGAGTGTGCTGGCTCGGACGAAGAGGTAGCGCGCCCAGAAATGCAGGCCAGGCTAAAGTACGGTAGGAACGCCCTCTTCCATAACGATGACCTTCCCTTCGATTGCGTGATGTTTGATCCCGGCCTGCAGTCGTCGAAGCGGTTCGTCCGGCGGTTCAAAGCTCAGGCGGAACGAACCGTAGTGCATTGGGACCATGAGTCGGGCATTCAATTCCTTGAATGCGCGGATGGCTTGCTCCGGGTTCATGTGGACTTCCCGTCGGCTGGGCGGATCGTAAGCGCCGATTGGAAGTAGGGCAATTTCGGTCGGCAAGCGTTCTCCGATCTCTGCAAATCCCGAAAAATATGCGCTGTCTCCGCAGTGAAAAATCCCCCGGTCGCCGAGTCGCACATGGTAGCCGCCGAAGCCGCGGTGATTGTCATGGAGGACGCGAGCTCCCCAATGATGACATGGCGTGAGCGTAACTCCGATCCCGCTGATTTTCAGGGTTTCCCACGGGTTCAATTCGTGAACCTCATTGAACCCAAGGTTTGCCACCAGGTTTGCGACTCCTTGCGGCACAACGATCGGCTGGGATGCGGCGATCCTCCGCAGGGTTCGCCGGTCGAGATGATCGAAATGGGCGTGCGTTACGAGCACAAGATCTATCGACGGCAGGTAGTTCAGCGCCAACCCAGGACGCCGAATCCGCTTAATGACCTTCAGCCAGAGTGACCAAATTGGATCCACTAAAATGTTGAGTCCACGCCAGCCGATAAGAAACGAGGCGTGTCCAATCCAGGTTAAGCAGATTTCGTCTGGTCCGGTTTGGGGAAATTTCGGTTGATGCGCTTTCCCTTTTCGTCGTGTAAAAAGGGACGGCAGGTAAACCTGGGTAATGAAATTGCGTCGAAGCCACCCCTTACCAGGTTTTAGACTGACACGGTGCCCGTGATTCGTGGAGATATTCGACACAACACAGAAGTCATTATTGAATTGTTCGGCAATGGTAAATCCCAGAACGCGGTTTTCGGGGAAATCTCAGTTGAGGGAAGCGATGCGGGACCGATTGCGCAAGCTTTCACCCTCGGACAGGCAGATGCGATCGCTCCGAATCTGCGAGAGCCTCTCTCAATTGTTGGCAGGGAAAAAGGATGTAGCGCTTTTCTCTCCAACAGAGACCGAACCGGATATCGATCTCTTGTGGGGTCTCAGGGTGCTCGAAGACCTCTGTGTCAGCTATCCACGATGCGAGGGTGACACGCTCATATTTCGGCCGGTGTCCAGCGTGGCCGATCTTGTTCCCGGGCGATATGGAATCAGTGAACCGGGTCCCGGGCCAAAAGCCGAACGATTGGACCTGATTGTCGTGCCGGGAGTTGCGTTCGCCGCAGATGGGGCGCGGCTCGGAAGAGGCGGCGGATTTTACGACCGGTTTCTCGCAACCATCCGGCCAACAACGATGACAGTCGGTGTCTGCTTTGAGTTCCAGCGACTCGCCGAGATCCGGCATGAACCGCACGACAGAAAGGTGGACAGAGTCATCACTGGCTAGAGCGGCACGGGCAGATCCATTTTGAATCGCGGGATGCGCACAACAAATGGTTTTCCTTCGTCCGTAAGTCCGATAAAGGCGCCTTCCGCCACACTATTTGACCCGATCACGTGATAGCTGTTGTACGAGAACCGTTCCCCGGGTCGCAAATGCGGGTACTCGCCGACGACGCCGTCTCCCTCAACGACGATCTTTTCGCCGGCCTGATCACTGATGACCCATTTCCGACCGCGAATCGTTACCGTCTCCGACGATTGATTGTCGATCGTGATAAAGTAAACGAATGGGTAAGGCCTGTCAGGTGGTGCTTCAAGTGTCGGCATGAAGACAATCTTGTCGATTGTTACTCGAAGATCAGTCAGTTCCCGAAACGCGCAGCTCACCTTGTTAATATATATGGATATGGGCCGGTCCGCATGGAAAGTCTCTCACGATGGAAACACCCGTAGCAGTTACGATTGCCGGCTCGGACAATTCAGGCGGCGCCGGTATTCAAGCGGACCTGAAGACATTTACTCATTTCAAAGTCTACGGGCAGACGGTTGTTACTTGCATCGTGGCCGAGATTTCAGGACACGTGCGCTCGATTCAGCCTGTTGACTCTGGTGTGATTCGGGATCAGCTCGAACTCAGTCTCAAATATTTCCCGGTCGCGGCGATCAAGACGGGAATGCTTTATAGTAGTGAGAATATAGACATGATCTGCGACGCTTTTGAGGCGGTTCCGCAGAGCGAACGCCCGTTCCTGGTTGTGGACCCTGTGATGAATGCGACGTCAGGTGATCCTCTCGTTCTGCCGGATGCGATTGAGCGCTATAAATCCCGATTGTTTCGAATTGCCGGTGTCGTCACGCCAAACCTGGATGAGATGTCTGCGATCCTCGGCGAGAAAGTGGCTTCCCTGGATTCAATGGGTCAAGCAGTTCGGAGGCTCTACGACGAGTATCGCGTCCCCTTTTTGGCGAAGGGTGGTCATCTGCAAACGGGTTCCGCGATTGATCTCTTGGTCGACTCCGAGGGTTTGCACGAATATTCCGAGCCGTATTTTCAGCGCGTTTCGACGCATGGAACCGGGTGCACGTACTCGGCGGCGATTGCGGCGAACGTTGCCCTCGGTTTGCCCCTGAAGGCAGCTGTCGGCGTGGCAAAAAAATACATCACGCAGGCGATCGTGGATTCGTTCCACTGGAACACCGGCGCGGGACACATCGTCGCGTTACGCCACTTCTGGGGCTAGCAAGTCTAAACCTCCTGCGCTCCGCCGCTCGAACCATCCGCGTCCTTGAAGGTTCTGTCACGATGTGTCACTCTGGCGTTTCATCGCACATATTTCCAGCCTCTATCATGTATCGAATTACTCCCCTTTTGCTGGCCCTCTTGCTTCTGGTCGGCTGCGCACGACACCGACACCATGAGGAACCGGCCTACACGGGACCGCGAGAGGTAGCGATCGACTGGCTCGGGCACGGGTGTTTCCGGGTCTCCTCGTCAATTGGCCTGTCTGTCCTGACAGATCCCTTCAATCCGGAAACGCTCAATTACCCGGTAAAACCCGGGACTGTCCCCGCCGACGTAATTCTCATCACCCATGAGGACGACACCGCAAACTACACCGACCTCGCAAGCGGATCGCCGATCATTTTCCGAAGTTCGATGGCAAACGGTGTAAATCGAGCAAGCGGAATTCTGATTCGTGGAATCCAGACCAGTTCCGAAAGCCTCTCAGCAACTGCTAAGTTGAATGTCGCCTACACCTGGTCGATGGATGGGATTCGATTCTGTGACTTGGGCGCGATCGAGGACGCAGTCACGCCGTCTGAAGCGCTGAATATCGGGCGTGTCGACGTCCTCTTTCTGCCGGTTGGCGGCCCTCCGAATTTTACAGAAGACAAACGGCGTCGAACGATCGACCGATTGCAGCCGCGGGTCATTGTTCCGATGATGTACTCGACGGCGTATTCTTCGAAGGTGCCGCTCGGCGGCATAGATCCATGGCTGTCACATCAGCCGAACGTCTTTCACGTCAGAGGGAACCGGATTACGCTTGTCGTGTCGCAGTTGCCCCAGACAACCACCGTCTTCGTTCCATCGGTGCGTTAAGGGCACGTCATGAAAATCTTAGTGATCGGCAGCGGGGGCCGCGAACACGCGCTCGCGTGGAAAATAAGGCAGTCTCCGCGAGTTGACGAGGTCTTCATAGCGCCCGGAAACGCCGGGACCGTTAAGGTTGGCCGGAATGTCAACATCAAGGCTTCCGAGATCGAGGGGCTACTGGACTTCGCCAGACGTGAATCGATTGACCTGACGGTCGTTGGACCGGACGATGCGCTCGAGGCAGGGATCGTCGACTTCTTCGAGAACGCCGGGCTCCGTATATTCGGGCCGACTCGGGAAGCCGCACAGTTGGAGTGGTCTAAGAGTTTTGCAAAACGGTTTATGGTCCGGCATCGAATTCCGACCGCACGCTTTGGCGAGTTCGACTCTGCGGGCAACGCGGTCGCGGCGCTCGGAGAGCTTGGATTTCCTCTCGCAGTGAAAGCCGACGGGCTTGCACTGGGGAAAGGGGTCGTCATCGCCCAGGACCGCCACGATGCTGAGGTTGCAATCGACGAAATGATGGTGCAACGCCGGTTCGGAGATGCCGGGCGGAAGATCGTTATGGAAGAATTCCTGACCGGTGTCGAATGCTCCCTGCACGCATTGGTCGACGGCCGCTCGTACCTTCTGTTTCCGACAGCGCAGGATCACAAGCAGCTCTACGACGGAAACCGCGGACCGAACACCGGAGGGATGGGGACATTTAGTCCATCGCATCGGCTGGATGCGACGCAATTGGAGGAAGTGCGGAAGACTATCCTGGACCCGTTTGTCGAAGGGATTCAGAGAGATGGTATTCAATTTCGCGGGCTGCTGTTTCCTGGGCTGATGCTCACGAAAAACGGTCCGCGTGTGCTGGAGTTCAATTGCCGGTTTGGCGACCCGGAGACACAGGTTCTAATGCCCCGTCTGCAGAGCGACATCGTTGACCTTCTCGAGGCAACGATCGCAGGAAATCTTGCAAATGCGGTGGCTCGATGGGATGAGCGATCCGCCGTTTGCGTCGTAATGGCTTCGGGCGGCTACCCTGCAAGTTACAAAACAGGTAAAGTGATAGTCGGGCTTGACGAGGTCGATCAGATACCGGATGTCGCGGTTTTTCATGCTGGGACGCAGCTGATCGGCAAGCAGGTTGTGACTTCCGGCGGCCGCGTCCTGGGCGTCACTGCGTTTGGTGAGACACTATTAGCCGCAAGACGGCGGTCCTACGATGCGGTGGATAAGATCGAATTCGACGGAAGTTATTTCCGCCGCGACATTGGGTCGCTGTAAAATCAACCGATCGTCCAGATGTTCAAACGTATTTACATTTGGGTTCTGGTTCTTGCCTCCGCTCAGTTTGCGGATACCCAACAGACACCGGCAACCTCGCCGTCTGCGAGCCCGAGGCCTACCGCTTCCGTGGCGGCCACAGCGACGCCGTCTCCGTCATCGACAGCAACACAGAGGCCCTCTTCGAGCGCAACGGCAACCGTAAACGTGCAGCCGAATTCGATTCGTGACCTGGTGAATGGCCTCGATCAGGGTGGTCTCCAACAGATCATTGACCAGCTTCGTTCCACGTACATCGACTCAAAGGCGTTGAGCACGCAGGAAATAAACCAAGCTGCGGTCGAAGGGCTTCTTGCCCGGCTTGGTCCCGGTGCAGTGCTGGAGACAAAAGCCCGAGCCGAACAACCGGCGCCGGCTCGTCCGTTCAGGTCTGACCTTATTGAATCGCAGTTCGGTTATATCCGGCTTGGAAGTATTACCGAAAGCGGCCTCTCACAGTTGGACGCAACACTGAACGCCTTTCACGAGCGCGGGGTGGTTGGTCTCATCCTTGATCTGCGAACGATGCCGCCTGACAGCGATTTTGCGCTCGCAGCGCAAATTCTGAGCCGGTTCGTTCCGAAAGGAAAATTATTGTTTAACCTCGTCGAACCGAAGAGTGGAGCGAGCCAAGCCTTTAGCTCTTCCGCAGATCCGTTGTTCAGCGGGCCACTTGCAGTGTTGGTGAACCAGGACAACGCGGGGAGTGCCGAGGCGGTCGCAGGTGTGCTGCGGAATCAAGTGCACGCTCTTTTGATCGGTCAGCAAACGACCGGGCGCGCTGTCGAGTTCGCGCACTACGATATTGGTGACAAGCTCGTTTTGACCGTCGCCGTCAAAGAAGTCGTGATCCCCGGGGCACCGCAGATCTTTCCGGATGGGCTCAAACCGGACATCAGGGTGACGTTTCCCAAGCAAGACCAGGACTCTCTTCTACTGCTTTCCGATCAGAGCGGGATTTCAAATTACATTTTTGACGAAGAACGCCCTCACACGAACGAGGCGGCGCTCGTCGCAGGGAAAAATCCGGATCTGGATGCATACGAAGCGGATCATCCGAATGGGAAACCGAAGGTTCAACACCCGAAGGACCTCACTCTCCAGCGGGCAATCGATTTTCTGACGGCAGTCACCGTTCTTGGGCTGAAATAAATTTGCGGTAAGCGGCCGGTTCAAGAAATCGGAACAGCGCGATTCCTGCGGCCCAGATCATCATCCTTCTCACTTCCGGGCGTGAAACTTTGATTCCCGGTACGATCGCGGTGGCATCGCTCAATAAGCGTAGTGTCCGCACTCCGATGAAGACAGGCATGGCACAGGCAAATCGGATCCGAATCGGGCGTACTGCGCAAATGTAGGTCCAGGCTTGTTCCAGGTAACTGTTCGCTTGTTGGCGCCATTGTTTCCATTCGGGACGCGCTAGACCGGGGTCTGCCGCGACTGCCGCAGGTTCAGCGACTGGCAGATAACAGCGGCCGGCCTGGAGATCGGCAGGAAAATCCCGCAGAATGTTTATGAGTTGAAGACCCTGTCCAAATTCTTTGCCAATGCGCAGCATCTCGGATTCGGGTAAACGCGCACACTTCGGCCACGCCAAAAAACAGACTTTTGTCCAGAACTCTCCAACGCAGCCGGCAACCAGGTAGGTGTATTCTTCAAGCGCCGCGTCGTTTGTGAGCGCCTTTATGCCGGGCTCCAGTTCAAACCTTTCGATGTCGAGGGTTTGTCCATGGACGATTTTTCCCAGAACTTCGTCCACCAGCTCTCGATGGGACGATGGAATTCTTGAGAGGCTCTCAGCCACGCGGTCGATATTCGCGAGCAGGACTCTTTCGGGACCGTCCGACTGCTTCGTCAGACAGGTGGCGAGATCCAGTTGATACTCCGTTGCTGGTTTTGCAAGCGATTCAGCATAGCGCCTGAGAAGATCGATCCGTTCCCGTGCAGGCAACTGGTTCGTATCCGCGATCGTGTCAGATGCGCGCGCCAGCAGATAAGCCAGAGCGATGGTCATCCGAATCTGCGCCGGAAGAAACCGGACGCTGATGTAAAACGACCGGGATACTGCTTTCAGAATGGCAAGTAAGTCGAGGTCATCGGACATTGACGACCTCAATTTTGCTCATGTCGGCGTTTCCCAAGCCGTATGTCGATGCGGTCTGGACATATTTCGCCGTTTTAGAGGCCGGCTCCAGTTGTGCGCTCGCCCGCCATTCGTCAATCCGCCTCAGTGCGATTGCATCCAGGGCAACTGGATCTTTGCTCGCGTACAACGTCCCGTACTGGACCGAATAATTGGCGTCTCCCATTGGGCCGCCCGCGTACAGAGCGACAAGACCGTCCATTAGCTGAAAAACGACTTTGTCGCTGATCCGCGGATCCGCATAGGCTTCGGGGATCGTGGGATCTCCGTTGACCGGATCCTCAACGAGTCTCCGCCAGTTGTCCATGTTCTGCACTGTCATATTGAACAATGCTCCGGATAGACCGCAGTACACGTTATCGGACAGCACCGGGACGTTGATGATCTTTGTTACAACGTGCGTCAGGACATTGCTCAGGTGGCTTTGGTCGCTCAGGTTATCGAGAACGCGTGGCCGCTTTCTGCCCGGCTCCGGCGTAGAGTCTTTTAGTCCGTTGTCGAAAAGGCCCGGACCTCTGCCCACAAATAGGAGGTCGCCATAGATCAATTTCCCGCTGATTGGGGAGGTGATAACCGCTTTTGGATCGTAGTTGTTCTCAGTCCACATCAGGCGATAGCCCGCGTTTCGGATGTGAAATCCAGCGGCTTTCAGCAGGTCGGCTTCGCGGTCCCAGACAACAATGTTTCGCGACGGGACACCCGCTGCAGCAAGTCCTTCCACGATCGCGTTCACGACGGCAGGGTGCGTGCCGAAAAGAGGTGCGCCGTTGGCGCAAACCTTGATACCTACCACATCGGAGGGCTTGACGAGCGAGCTCCAAGCCGCCGCAACCGTCGGTTCGTTGGTTGCAGCCATGACAAGGTCATCCACCATCCGGTGCACGACGGAAGGGTTGGCGTCGTAGTCGGCAATCGCGTCTGTACTCGAAATGTGATAGACATACGACCGGGGCGCGACGGGGGGAGATTGCGCTTCAGAAGGCGCATCCGAAGGAGATTCGGACGTCTGCGGCGTCTGGGCCCGGCACCAGTTCCCACTGGAAATAACCCAGCAAATCACTAACGACACAACAACTCGAAACACGAGCCTGGATTATAGTCACATTTATGCAAATCGGAAACGGAATTGAGGAGGTAGGAGAACTGCATCACCTCTATGTCCACATTCCATTTTGTCCAAAGGTCTGCCCATACTGCAGCTTCTATAAAGAAGCTTCAGGTCAAAATAAGACGCAGGCTTTTCTCGACGCGCTTTTGATCGATCTCGACCGGCGCTTGGGTGAAATACCTCGACGCCGGATTCAAACAATCTTTTTCGGTGGGGGAACCCCTTCTGCGCTTTCCGTGAAGCAGTTGGAATTTCTACTTACCGGACTTCACCGGCGCCTGGACCTGACCGGAACGACCGAGTGGACCCTGGAGATGAACCCGGCCACGGTCTCGCTCGAAAAAGCAAAAATGCTACGGAACTACGGCGTGAACCGGGTCAGCATGGGAGTGCAGTCGTGGGATCCTGCCATGCTCGACCTGCTCGGGCGCGTACATTCGGCCCAGCAAGCCGAGCGTTCTTTCCAGATTCTGCGCGGCGCGGGATTTACCAATTTGAACCTCGACCTGATTTTTGGAATCCCTGGGCAGACTTTGGCGTGTTGGGAACAAAGCCTGTTGAGGACACTGGGGCTCGATCCAGAACATATTTCTGCGTATTGCCTGACCTACGAGGAGGACACGGAATTCTTTCGGAGGTTTCAGAGGTGCGAATTGAGGCAGGACACAGAGGAGGATGCCAAATTCTACGAGCTGGCTATGAGCGTTCTTTCGAATGCCGGGTACGAGCAATACGAAATTTCCAACTATTCCAAGCCGGGCCGCGAGTGCCTGCACAACCTCGCCTACTGGCGCGGATATGATTACCTCGGCCTCGGTCCAAGCGCGTTTTCGACGGTCGGCAGAAATCGATGGCAGAACACGCCCGACACCAGCCGCTACATTCAGCAGCTGCAAGCCGGGCGCGAACCAGTTGGCTTTAAAGAGCAGGTCACCTCGCAAATTCGGACAGCGGAAGCGATCGCTTTCGGTCTACGCACGTCGGGCGGGGTCCCGGAGTCGACGATGGATCTCTGGTCCGGCGAAGTGGATGCGCTCCGGCGCGAGGGTTACCTTGAGACCGGGAACGCGCGAGTCCGTCTCACGGCGAAGGGGCGAATGGTTGCTGACTCAATCGCTGAGCTATTTGTATGACAGCTTACGACGTCGTAATCGTCGGTGCCGGACCAGCCGGAGCAGCCGCCGCCATTCTGATCGCTCGAGCAGGCTTATCGATACTTGTCCTTGAGCGGGTCTGGTTTCCGCGAGAAAAAGTCTGCGGCGACTGTTTAAACCCGGGCGCCTGGAAGATTTTTGACCGGCTTGGCGTGTCCGAACTCGTCGAGAGCCTTCCGGCCGCTAAATTGCGCTGGGTCGATTTCCTCGATATGGACGGTCGCAAGATCAGGTTCGAGCTCCCGAATGGTTCCAGAGGCGAGCGGGGGATTCGCAGGAAAGTCCTCGATGACGTTTTGATAAATCATGCAATCTCCGCCGGAGCAGAGGTCCGGTTCGGGAGTCCTGTCGTAAAGGTGCAGGAGGGATGGAAAATCACAACAGACAGTGAAACAGTAGGGGCCCGATTTCTGGTCGCGGCAGATGGGCGAAATTCTTCGGTTGCGCGATTACTGGCCGATTTCCCACGGACACAGACCGATCGCGTCGCGTTGCAGACCCACTTTCCGACTGAATTCGAGCCGCACGTGAGCTTGCAACTGTGCCGCAACGGTTATCTTGGGCTTGCAACGATCGGCGAAGGAATAGCCAACCTTTGCCTGGTGAGTCGACCACAGTGCATCCAACGGTTTCGTCTCGAAGCGGCAGGAAGGTTTGGCCTCGCTCCCAATCACCGCTGGCAATCGATCACGCCGTTGACCCGGTCGCCCATTCGATCACGGCGTCCGAACTTGTTGTACATCGGTGACGCCGGTCGCGTGGTTGAACCTTTGACGGGAGAAGGAATTCTCTACGCTTTACAAAGCGGCACGTTGGCGGCCGATGCCATCTGCACCGCAGCGGCTGAATCTTCGGACCCCATTCTAAATTATTCCGAACACCATAAAGAAATATATCGAAATCGCCTTTGGGTTAACCAGCTTGCGAGGCTGGCGGTGCTCCACCCCAGGATTGCCAATCAAATTTTGCGCATTTTAAAATGCAATCCCGCTCCGCTGAAATACCTTGCCAGCAAAGTCGTAACGATCCCTGCGGAAGGGTAAGGAAGCGATTAATGCCCGGGACGCGGACGAGCTCGAGGACGAGGACGATTTGAACCTCGAACATCGAACCATCCTATCTGCCAAAACGTTCGGCAAACCAGCTTCGAACTCGTTGTTGTTCTCCGAGCCAAGCCAGGAACAGGCCAGCCGAAAACAACTCGAATGGGAGGAGTGACCCGTATGGGACGCGTGCTGTTGGGTTCGACAGATTGGTCCAGACTAGAGGCATCATCTGGAGAAAAAGAAACAGACACAAAAACCGGTACTCGCTTGTGGCGATTCGAAACGCTATCCAGACCCCGCCGGTGCTAAATAGAAAGAGCAACGGCACACGTTCCATCCATATCGGAATACGGAAGTAAACTTCACGTAGGCCATGGACCAGACGCGAAATGACACTGCGGACGTGATGATGTGCTAAATAATCGTGCCAGGAATACGTTGCATAGCTCTCGCCGACGTGCCCTTCGGTGTACGTATCGACCCACATATAGTTTTCGATGTATCCATGGTGGATTGGGTCCCCGAAATAGATCAGCCGAGGGATCCAGCTCGGCGCTGCGACACCGATAAAAATCGCGCCTGCCAGGAGATAGTGCCCGGCGAAATTAACAATGAATCCAACAAAAGGAGGCCTGCCCCGGCCCCTCACGTAGGTGACGAGATCGGCCAATGCCATCGTCCCGATCGCTGCCGCGGCGATTATCAGGCCGTTTGGACGGGCCAGATAATCGAGACCGAGAAACGCGGCGCAGCCACATAGCCATCTCCAATCTTTCCGCTGGAGATACCGGATAAATGTGAAGATTGCATAAATCGTCATCAAAACATGGAGCGGCTCCGTAAGAAGTCGAGTGGTGATCTCCCGATCGATAAACGGATTTGCAGCTAAGGCTAGCGCGCAGAGGATCGCGACGAAACGCTGCCGAAAGAGCGCAATCGTTAGGAGGTAGACCGAGAGGATCGCGACTGAGTCGACAATAATATTAACCGTGCCCAGGTAGAATCGACTCCCGTTCCCGAGCTTCATAGCCACCGCGAGCAGTGCGGGGTAGAGGGGTTGGCGATGAGGGCGCTCCTTCACGTACGCCATCGAGAAATTGCCCGAAGCAAAGTCGCGCGCGATATCGACGTAGTGGACCGAATCGCTCGACACCAACCGGTCACTCGTGCGCGGTCGCTGCGCATTTTTTGCGAGGACAACGAGACAGATCACGAGATGAACAACAAGGATGAATACGATTGCCCGGTGAGGTTTGATTCTGAGTTTCCCTCTCGACCTCGGCACGTCGTCCGCTCTCATCTAACTAGCTATTACCTGCTGTTCCCGGAATCGTCCAATGGAGATGCGCCAGGAAATCCGCTTGAATAATTCTGCGCAAGGCACAATGGTGTCGCCCGATCTAAACGTTGAATGTTTTTGGTTTATTTTGCCGGCGAGCTTTTCACTTCGAAAAACCTGATGGGCAACGCGGCCTTGGCGGATGCAATCGCGAAGGTCTCAAGCCACAAGTTTAGTTGCGTTCTTCCTCAGACGCTCGAGGATCGCGAAACGACCGCTCGGGCGATCCGCGACAAAGACATTGTGACCTTGCTCGGATGTGAATTGGCTCTGTTTAATTTCGATGGTCCGGAACTCGATTCCGGGACAGTGGCGGAATTCATGCTCGCCAAATTTGCGGATATTCCTTGCCTTTTGTTGCGGACGGATTTCCGGCGGGGCGGTGACCATGGGGAAGACCAGTGGAATCTGATGCTGAGCTTTTATCCACGGACCCGATCCCTGTTTATTAACAGCATGGAGATTTATAAAACTGCGCTGAGCGCCGGCTCCGATCCGATGCAGGCAGCCCAGCAATTGATTGACCAGATCGCTGCCGGGGCTGTCAAAGAGTTGGATCAACTCGCCCAGCAGGCTCCGACGATCTCTAACGAATTGGCCGAACCGGTCTATCGCTGGCTCACGAAAATGCCTGGACTGAACTCTTTCGAAAGCGAGGAGAAAGTCATGGGTGCATTTGCGAAGAAGCAAGCGAACGGACTCCTGCCTTAGGCATTCGGCGCACCCGGATTTGGATATATATGGCGAAAAATTTTCAACCTCTCATCGATGACTTGCGAGGCATCATAGAGACTTCGCGCAGCGGACGGTTATCGCAGGCCGACGAACAAAAAGGCGCGGCGTTGTTTAAAGAATTGGTTATGCTCGGCGGAAAACCGTTGTCGGGCGCTCTCGAGCTCCTGGGAGATCTCCCGTGGTTCGTCCCCGTAAACGGCACCCTAGACGCGTGGCCTCAGTTGACCCCAGCCAAGCAACGCGGCTTTCTCTCCGCGCTGAAACCGCTGGAATCCGAGGCATCCCGCCGAATGCGCCTGAGCATTGCGCGGGGCCTGCACAAGATCGACCCGGTCTCCGCTCTCAAGTTGCTCGTCGCGACGCTCCAGACGTTCCAGACCGAAGCCGGTCTGCAAGCAAAAGACCGTCAGATTTTTTACAGTGTTCTGATCGGAAAAAATAAACCTTGGCTCTTACAGCTCGACCTGAAGGTATTGAAGCCCGCCGAGGCGCAGTTGATTGCACTGACGGCGATCGAGTCGATGGCCGGCGCTCCACCTCCGGCTGCTGTCTCCGTATTCCAGTGGGCAAAGCCGTTTCAGCCACTGAAGACGATCCCGGAATCGCTTCAGCAGGAGCTGGGAAAGTCGTTTAAGAAATGGAGTCTCCGGTGGCAGAAGCAACTTTCTGCGGAGGATTTGCCACCGGCCCTGAGTGAGGCACTTCAGACTAAGCTGGCCAAATCCGACAGTGAACAACTGGTTACAGATGCCACCGAGGTCGCCCCTCAACCGAACACTCAGGAGCCGAATCAGCCTTCGCGCCAACAGGATCGTCGTCCACCGGAGCATCAAGCCCAGAAGCCGCGCCATGGGGGCCCAGGCGAGAACTGGCACGAGAAAGCTCATCGGCAGAAACAGGAGAAACCACCAGGACAACCACACCAGAAGTCGCCTCACACGGACTTGCCCGAGCTACTGAAGCAGATTCAGAGCCGGTACAACGATCTCCGCGATGAACTACAAGCAGCGAGAAGCCAACTTCGCCAATCCCAGCAATCTCCCAAACAGGCCGAACCTCACTCCGTTGAGACGAAAAAGGAAGTCGGCAAGCTGAGGGAAGAAAACGCGCGATTGGCTGAAACCATCGCCAGTCTCCGCGAAACCCTCGGTGAGCTCGCAAGCCACAACTTCGACCAGGCTGTGAGCCGCAAGGCCGATACCGAAGCGCCCGTGACCGACCCTGTCGAACAGTTCAAATCGCTTCTTACTCTTAAAGTTCGGGAGCAAATCGTTAACTTCAAGAGCCTGAACCGCGAAAATCACGTCGACGGCCTTCCCCTGCTGCTAGACAACATCCTCAGAACTTTGCAGGAGAGCGGAATCGACATGGACAACATCGAAATGCCCCCGCCAGAAGCGAAGCGAAAGTACTAGCCCCGATCCCGCGGCCGCGTCGCGGCCGCGGGATCGGCACTCCGTGCGCATTTCTCACGGGCCGTGCGAGATGCGAGCTGACTGCCGAATCGGGAACTCCGAACCAATTCTCCTCGAAGTGATTGCACCGGTTGCAATTCGCCGTCCGTCCCCTGTTCGTACACCTTGGCGAGCCGCTCTTTCCGGGATGCGTCAACCGAGTATCTCAGGTATTCCGTCACCGGATCGAGCAGCCCCAATTTACCTTCCTCGAGGAGTGTCAACGCGGCGACGCTCACAATGATCTTGGTCATCGAATAGATCCGCACGATCGTGTCACGGGTCATCGGCAGATTTATTTCCCGGTTCCGGAATCCGGACGCAAACGTATCGGCTATCTGGCCATCGCGCACCAGCAAAAGGGATACCCCGGCATGTCGCCCGGTCTCGACAAACCGCTTCATTCCGCGGTGTAACCGCTCCAATCGATCGGCATCGAATCCGAGTTTCTGCGGAGCTCCCGACGGCAAGAAATGCGGAGCAAGCATCTTAGCGTTAGAAATATACCACCATTGAACCGGCTTATGGAGACCTATTGGGTAAAACTCGAAACTAGGCGTGACGATCCCGCACCCTTAGATTGCGGATAAGGGCAGCGAAAAGGGGAATCGACCCAACAATAACGAGAGAAATAAGTAGACACCGTGGAAGAGGAATTTTCGCGTCATAAGCGCTGCGAAAGGATCTCTCCCAGGATCTCGATTCCTCGAACAAGTTCTTCTGTGGATGGACGCGAACAATTGATTCGCATCGCGCTGAC
>Ga0209656_10000604_pt1 | contig 23586 bp, 23 predicted proteins | sample BogFormECP12_OM2_FD_188239 | JGI IMG/M metagenome (GOLD analysis project Ga0209656, IMG submission 188239) | Bog forest soil microbial communities from Calvert Island, British Columbia, Canada - ECP12_OM2 (SPAdes) (version 2) | ecosystem: Environmental > Aquatic > Freshwater > Wetlands > Bog ... | reverse complement strand
TCCCTGGCACTGGGCGATCATCGCCGTCGTGGTGATCGTGTTGTTCGGTTCCAAGAAGCTCCCCGACGCGGCCCGCTCGCTGGGCAAGTCGCTGCGAATTTTCAAGTCCGAGGTCCGCGAGCTGCAAAACGAGGGCAAGTCGCAACCCGCGCCGCCGCCTGCCACTCCCGTGCAGTCCGAGCGCGTCGAGAACCCCGCGCCTCCGGCCCCCGAGGAGAATCACACCGACGCCAAACCGGCCTGATCCCGCACCCTCCACGTCCCGCCGTCTGGCGCGGCGCAACTGAACACCGCCCGTGAAAACACCCGGTTTTCTGCGTCGGCTCGATCCCCGTCGCCGCCGCAGCCGAACCAATCCCGACGGGACGATGTCGCTCGTCGAACACATCCGCGAGCTTCGCGCGCGCCTGCTGGTCTCGCTCGCGGCCGTCGGGCTCACGACGATCATCGGGTTCGTCTGGTACAGCCACGGCCTGTTCGGTCTGGAAAGCCTCGGTGACTGGTTGCGCCACCCGTACTGCTCGCTGCCGGCTTCCGCCCGGGCGCAGATCAGCGCCGACGGCAGCTGCCGGCTCCTGGCGACGGCGCCGTTCGACCAGTTCATGCTGCGGCTCAAGGTAGGCATGACCGCCGGCATCGTGCTGGCCTGCCCGGTCTGGCTGTACGAGCTGTGGGCGTTCATCACGCCCGGGCTGTACAAGAACGAGCGGCGCTTTGCGACGCTGTTCGTCACCTGTGCGGCAGTGCTGTTCGTGGCCGGGGCGTTGCTGGCCTACGTCGTGCTGTCCAAGGCGCTGCACTTCCTGCTGACGGTCGGAAGCGACGTCCAGGTCACCGCGCTGTCCGGCGACAGGTATTTCGGGTTCTTGATCAACCTGCTGCTGGTTTTCGGCGTGAGCTTCGAGTTCCCGCTGCTGATCGTGATGCTCAACCTCGTCGGTGCGCTGAGCTACGCGCGACTGAAGAGCTGGCGGCGCGGGCTGATCTTCGCGTTGTTCGTGTTCGCCGCGATCGCCACGCCGGGCTCCGACCCGTTTTCGATGGTCGCGCTCGGCCTCGCGCTGAGTCTTCTGCTGGAGCTTTCGATCCAGGTGGCGCGGCTGCACGACAGGCGCAAGGCCAAGCGGGAAGCGGCCGCGCTCGCGGCCCTGCCCGACGACCAGGCCTCGCCGATCGAGGCGCCCTCGGCGGTTCCGTCGCCGTCGGGGGTCGTGCCACCCGACGACGTTTAGGTAAGCGGTGAGCGGTACGGAGACAGCCGGCGCGCGGGTACCTCCGGTCTGCGGGGGCGGACTGGCGCAGTTTGCCGCGCTGCTGCCCTTCGACCTCGACCCGTTCCAGCGGGAGGCGTGCGAGGCGCTGGAACGCGGGCACGGTGTGCTGGTCTGCGCGCCGACGGGTGCGGGCAAGACGGTGGTCGGGGAGTTCGCCGTTCACCTGGCGCTGGCCGCCGGCCGAAAGTGCTTCTACACGACCCCGATCAAGGCGTTGAGCAACCAGAAGCACAACGACCTGGTCGGCCGCTACGGCCCCGAGCGGATCGGCTTGCTCACCGGCGACGTCTCGATCAACGGCGACGCGCCTGTCGTGGTGATGACCACGGAAGTGCTGCGCAACATGTTGTACGCGGATTCGCCTACGCTGGAAGGCCTTTCGTACGTCGTGATGGACGAGGTGCACTTCCTGGCCGACCGGATGCGCGGCGCCGTGTGGGAAGAGGTGATCCTGAACCTGCCGGAGGAGGTCCGGCTTGTCAGCCTCTCGGCGACCGTCAGCAACGCCGAGGAGTTCGGCGGCTGGATCCAGGCGGTGCGGGGTGACACCACGGTGGTCGTGTCCGAGCACCGGCCGGTGCCGCTGTGGCAGCACATGCTGGTCGGCAAGCGGCTGTTCGACCTGTTCGACTACTCGGGTGGCGGCGGCCCCGACGACGCCGGTCGTGGCACACAGGTCAACCCGGCGCTGCTGCGCCACATCGCGAACCGCCGCGAGGCCGACCGGCTGGCCGACTGGCGGCCGCGCGGCCGCGGCCGCAACCCGGGGTCGAGCCTGTTCCGTGCGCCGTCGCGGCCGGAGGTGGTCAGGCTGCTCGACGCCGACGCTCTGCTGCCCGCGATCACGTTCGTGTTCTCCCGTGCGGGCTGCGACGCGGCGGTCGCGCAGTGCCTGCGCTCGCCGCTGAGGATGACCGACGAGCAGGAACGCGAGCGCATCGCCGAGGTCATCGACCGGCGCACCGCCGAGTTGCCCGAACCGGACCTGGCGGTGCTCGGCTACCACGAGTGGCGCGAAGGCCTCCTTCGCGGCCTGGCCGCCCACCACGCCGGCATGCTGCCGATCTTCCGGCACACCGTCGAGGAGCTGTTCACCGCCGGGCTCGTCAAGGCGGTGTTCGCGACCGAGACGCTGGCGCTGGGCATCAACATGCCGGCCCGCACGGTGGTGTTGGAGCGGCTGGTGAAGTTCAACGGCGAACAGCACGTCAAGCTGACGCCGGGGGAATACACCCAGCTGACCGGCCGGGCGGGCCGGCGCGGCATCGACGTCGAGGGCCACGCGGTCGTGGTCTGGCACCCGGACGCCGATCCGGTCGAGGTGGCCGGGCTTGCCTCCACCCGCACGTTCCCGCTGCGCAGCTCGTTCTCGCCGACCTACAACATGACGATCAACCTGGTTCAGCGGATGGGCCCGGAACAGGCCCACCGCCTGCTGGAACGTTCGTTCGCGCAGTACCAGGCGGATCGGTCGGTGGTGGGCCTGGTCCGCGGCATCACCCGCGGCGAACAGCTGCTGGCCCAGATCCGGGCCGAACTCGGCGATGACGCGGATGTGATCCTCGACTATGCGCGGCTGCGCGCGAAGATCACGGAGCTTGAACGCGCCCAGGCCCGCTCGTCGCGGCTGCAGCGTCGCAAGGCCGCCAACGACGCGCTGGCGGCGCTGCGCCGCGGCGACATCATCTCGATCACCCACGGCCGGCGCGGCGGCCTGGCCGTGGTGCTCGAACCCGACCGCGACTCGGCCGAGCCGCGGCCGCTGGTGCTGACCGAAAACCGCTGGGCCGGGCGTATCTCGTCGGCGGACTACTCAGGCGCGCCGCCGCCGCTCGGCTCGATGACGCTGCCCAAGCGTGTCGAGCACCGTCAGCCGCGGGTTCGACGCGACGTCGCGTCGGCGTTGCGGTCGGCGGCCGCCGGACTGGCTGTGCCCACCCGCTCGGGTCGCGGCGGAGAGCCCGACGCCGATCCCGAACTGCTCTCGCTCCGTGAGCAGTTGCGGCGCCACCCCGCTCTTCGGATCGCCGACCGGGAGGCCAGGATGCGGCTGGCCGAGCGGTACCTGCGTATCGAGCGCGAGAACGAGCAGTTGCGCCGCAAGGTGGCCGCGGCGACGAACTCGCTGGCGCGCACGTTCGACCGCATCGTGGGGCTGCTGACCGAGCGGGATTTCATCAAGACCGGCGCGGACGGATCGCCCACGGTCACCGATGACGGGCGGCTGCTCGCGCGGATCTACTCCGAGAGCGATCTGTTGGTCGCCGAATGCCTGCGCAGCGGGGCGTGGACGGGTTTGAGCCCGGCCGAACTGGCCGCGGTGGTCTCCGCCGTTGTCTATGAGTCACGCGGCGGCGACGGGCCCGCGTCTCCGGCGCCGCCCGAGGTGCCGACGGTTCCGCTGCGGCGGGCGCTGGCCAAAACGGCACGGCTGTCCGGACAGATGCGGGCCGACGAGCAGAGGCACCGGATCAGCCCGAGCCGCGAACCCGACGAGGGGTTCGTCATCGCGATCTACCGCTGGGCGACTACGGGGGATCTCACGGCGGCGTTGGCGGCATCCGACGCCACCGGAAGCGGAAGCCCACTTCAGGCCGGCGATTTCGTGCGGTGGTGCCGACAGGTGATCGATCTGCTCGACCAGGTCCGCGATGCCGCCGCCGAGAAGGCGCTGCGCACCGCCGCAAGACGCGCGATCGACGACGTTCGCCGCGGCGTCGTCGCAGTTGATGGCGGGTAAGGTGGCAGCCGACAGACCGGACGAAATGGAGACACGATGACCGAACCGCAGGGACCTGACCCGAACCAGCAGTGGGCATCGCCGCCGTCGGGCCAGCCTGCTGAAGGTCAGGAGCAGCCTTCGGGGTCGTCGGAGGAGCACGCCGGCCAGGACGTCTGGCAGCAACCGGCGTACACCCAGCAGCAGTATCCGCCCTACCAGCCGCCGTCGACGCCGCCGTATGCGGCTCCGCAGCAGTACCCGGCCACCGATCAGTTCGGGCAGGTGCCTCAGTACGGGCCGCCGGGCCAGTACGCGCAGCCGGGACAGTTCGGGCAGGCACCCGAGTACCGCCAGCAGCCCGAGTACGGCCAGCAGCCCGAGTACGGCCAGCCGCCCGGACAGTTCGGTCAGCCGGGCCAGTACGGGCAGTACCCCCCGTACGGCCAGCCCACGGGTGCCGAGCAGGGATCCAAGAGGTCGCTGGCGGTCATCGGCGGGATCGTCGGCGTGTTGGCCGCGATCATCATCGCCGTGGTGCTGGTGCTCGGTTTCTGGAAGCCGGGTTTCTTCGTCACGACGAAGCTCGACGTCAACAAGGCCCAGGCCGGGGTGCAGCAAGTCCTCACCGACGAGACCAACGGGTACGGCGCCAAGAACGTCAAGGACGTGAAGTGCAACAACGGCCAGAACCCGACCGTCAAGAAGGGGGACAGCTTCAACTGCGAGGTCAGCATCGACGGGACCAAGCGGCAGGTGACGGTGACGTTCCAGGACGACAACGGCACCTACGAGGTCGGCCGGCCCAAGTAGTCAGGCCCTGAGCAGGTCGGCCAGCGCGACCGCCAGGTCGTGCAGGTTCGCCTTCAGCGAATAGGTGGGCTCGGTCGCCCAGTTCAGGATGCCGGTGGAGAGCGCGCTCACGATCAGGTCGGCCAATGTTTGGGGGTCGTGGCTGGCGCCGACCTCGCCGCGGGCGACGCCCTCTTTCACCAGTTCGACGAAGGTGTCGTGTAGAACGAAGCCGCGTTGCACGCCGTAGCCGGAGGTCGCCAGCATCTCGCCGATCAGCTCGCGGTAGGTGTCGCCGGATTTCGCCAGCGCCTTGCCGATGTCGTCGAAGACGCCGATCAGCCGGTCGGGGATCGGTTCGCTCGCCCGCGCGAAGACCACGTCGTGCAGGTTGACCAGCCGCCGCTCGGCCAGGGACCGGACCATGTCGCCACGGTTCGCGAAATGGTTGAAGAACGTGCGGTTGGCCACGTCGGCACGCTCGCAGATGTCTTCGATCGTCGTCGCGGCGACGCCTTGCTGCAGGAACAGCTCGAACGCGGCCGCAAGGATGCGTTCCCTGACTTCGCGCTTGCGGCGATCGGCCCGATTCATGGCTGAAGTGTATGCGCTGCAGGATTACAGTTCTATGCCTGGATGCAGTCTCATGCAATACCCCCGCACAGGCGGTCCGAAAGCTCCCATAGGCGACCCGCCCGCGCCTCGTCGAGCGCATACGGCGCGACGGCATCGCTGATCCGGCAGTTCTCGAGGTACACCGATCCGGCGTCGGCCAGTTGCTCGCTCACCGACGCCCACACCTGGGTGGCCGCGCCTTGCTCGGGCAGCAGGAAGTCGCGGCGGAAGTCGGGCGGTTCGCTCGCGCGGGTGCCGCGGGGCGCGAGGCTCCTCAGCGTCGCGAAGTCGTCGCGGGTCATGTGACGCGCCAACGACGTGGCGACGGTACCCGGATGCACGGCGTACGCGCGGACCCCGCAGTCCCGCAGGCGACGGTCGAGCTCGACCATGTGCAGGATGTTCGCGGTCTTGGACGCGCCGTAGGCGACGAACTTGTCGTATTCGCGTGTTTCCCAGTTCGGGTCGTCGAAGTCGACATCACCCATCAGGTGGCCGCCGGAGGAGAGGATCACCACACGTGCCCCGTTCGCGGCGATCAAACGTCCCATGAGCAGCCGAGTCAACTCGAAGTGGCCGAGGTGGTTTGTGCCGAAATGCATTTCGAAGCCGTCGCTGGTCCGGCCGAACGGCGTGAACATCACACCGGCGTTGTTCATCAGCACATGGATCGCGGGGAACTCGTCGCAGATCGCGGCCGCGGCGGCGCGCACGCTCGCCAGCGAAGTCAAGTCGAGCACCAACGCCGACGTGCGGGCGCCGCGAACCTGGTTGTCAATCCACGTCCGTGCCTCGGCCAGTGATTCCCGGTTGCGCGCCGCGAGGACGACATGCGCGCCGGCGGCGGCCAGCGCCCGGGCCGACTCACGCCCCAGACCCGAAGAGGCACCGGTGATCACACACGTCCTGCCGGACAGGTCGACCCCGTCGACAACCTGCAGCGCGGTGCTCATCACGTGCCCGCGAGGCGCCACAGCGGGACCACCACGCCGGGATCGCACTCCTCGTCGACGACCCACTTGCACATCCGGCGGATCGGCTCGATCGCATCCTGGGGCATGGCGACCGCCACACTGCACGCGTAGCCGAGGCTGGTGAGGCGCTGTGCCCCGAAGAGCGCCAGCGTGTCTCGCAACGACCGCTTCAGCGATTCCGGATAGACGCCGACTGTCTGGGTGTAGGCGGTCACCGCCGCGGTGACCGCCTCGACGCTGTAGACGGGGACGAGGTTGGCGACCCGGCCCGAGAGCATCGGCGAGTAGTCGACCGCCTGGTCGAACTGCGAGACGATGATCGCCCCCTCGCGCGACTCGCCGCCGATGACCCGGTACCAGTCCTCGGTCATCCGGGACGCCTCGACGTGCTCGTAGAGGTCGCGGCTGGGATACCGCGGCGCAGTGCTGATGAACGGGGGAAGCGCGACGAGTTCCTGATAGATCATTTCCCCCAGCCGGTTGGCGTTGTCCAGGCCGGCGGCGTCGGTGCCGCTGAGCACGTAGATGACGCGCGCGTTCGCGCAGCCTTCCTGGTTGGCGACGCCGATGTCGGCGGCGGCCCGTCGTGCCACTTCTCGCATGGTGCTCTCGTCGGCGAACGCCTCCGATCCGATGATGGTCGCGCTGCGCTTCGGGTCGAGCGTGATCAACTCCAACCCGGGCCGGATGTAGCGGGTGACGTGTTTGACTGCCGCCAATCCACCCCAGGCCACGATCTTTTCGACGTGCTCGGGCCGATAGAGCGCCTCCTCGACGGCGACATCACCGCCCTTCCAGTAGGCCACCGCCAGATGCTTGGTGAGGGGATGGCCCGGCGCGATGTCGGCCAGAGTGCGGGCGATCGCGACCGCGGTGAGCGGATCGTTCGACGGCGCCTTGATGATCATGTCGCTTCGGGTGATCACCGACCGCAGGATGGTGACCGCCGACACCAGGCCGCCGTTGCCGGCCGGGATGTGCAGCACCCGCGACCCGAACGCGCGCACCCGCAGTTCGCGTCCGTCCAGCAGCTCGTGGGTGACCCAACCGTTCAGGTAGTCGAGGCCGACCTGGCTGTCGGCGATTTCGACGACGTTGTCACGGGCGAACAGCGGCCGCAGGATCTCATAACTGTTCCTGAGCATCTGCGCCGGCAGCGGATTGGCCAGAAGGGCTGCCTCGTAGGCCTCTTGCAGGTGCGCGTTGCGCTCGAACACCAGCGCGTCGCCGAGCGCCGCCAGCACGTCGAGGATCTCGTCGAAGCGCAGTCGGTACAGATCCGCCATCTCCGCGGGGCTGCCCAGCGGCAGCCGTGCGACGTGCTTGGCCATGTCGGGCGAGCAGAATTCCGCACCGCCGCTGCGAGTTCCGAATGAGACGAGATCGTCGGCGATGACCTCGCCGCGCAGGAACAACGGGACGGTGTAGGCACTGCTCACGACTCGAACGCCTTCATGAAGTTGACCGCTTCGTCGTGGACCTCGTGGGTCGCCGCGCAGGTGATCCGGTCGTCCTCGATGCCGCGTTTCTCGCTGTAGCGGATGATGTCGTGCTCGAAGGCGACGCTGCTCTGGCCGCAGGGGCAGGCCAGATCCCAGTCGATCGTGACCTCGTCACCGGAAATGACCGCGCCCCAATGCGCCTTCAGCAGGACGTCGTAGACGGCCGCACGCCCCGTCTGCACGCCGCTACGGGGCAGCGGCTCGCTGGTGTCCGGATCGAGGACGAACGGGATGACCCACGGTTGTACGTGGTAACGGCCCTCGCTGCAGGCCCAGTGGAAGGCGCTCTGCTCGGAGAAGCCGTAGCCCTCCTGGATGCGGTCGACCCCGAGGAACTCACCGATGGTGTCCATGTAGCCCTCCGGCAGGACGACGCCCTTGGTCCCCCGCCGGTGAGGACCACCGAATCCCTGGCGAAGGCGTTGCGCACTCCGCGTTCGAGGCCGGCCCTGGCGACGTCGTACATGAGGCTGGAGGTGCCGATCATGAAAACCCGCTTGCCGCACAGTTCTTCGGTGATCTCTTTGAAGAAGGCGTCCAGTTCCTCGGGCTGGTGCGCCTGCATCGCGATGAACTCGTCCTTGCGGGCGGCCAGCGCCGGGTCGATGACCAACCGGTCCAGCTCGCCACGCGACGCGGCGGCGCGCATCTTCGACGCCAGGAACATCAGGTCGGTGTCGATCGCGCCCGAGTAGAGCGGGTGGAACTTGCCCTCGTCGCCGCCGGTGAATCCTCGCCTGATCATCGCGGCGATCCGCAGATGACCGAGTTTGCCGCTCGCGAAGTTCGGCCAGATGACATCCACGTCGGGGTTCAACTCGGCTTGCGTCGGCTCCCTGCCGAAGGTCTGGAACAGGCAGATCTTCCACAACTCCATGCCTTCACGCGCACCGTGCTTGTCCTTGGGAATGATGGACAGCGTGCCGGTCGTCCCGCTGGAGGTGATCACCTCCAGCGGGGTCTGCTCGTCAAGCCGGTCGATCCACTCGTCGATGCTGTTGCAGCCCTGGGTGTCCACCTTCGACAGGTCGTGACTGGTCAGCTTGTCGAGCCACTTGGTCATCAGGTCGAACCGTTTGTTGTCGACCAGCGCGGGCGGATACGACTTGAAGGCCGTGTGGGAAAACATCAGCGGCACAACGTCGTTGAATTCGCCGAGTTCGGTGATGCCCAGCCGGTCGCCGAGCTTGCGCACCATCTCGATGCTTTCCCGGTGTTGGCCGAAGCGGATCGCCATGGCCCGGCGCTGCAGTTCTTCCAGTTCGTCGCGGGGGATGCTGTGCATCCGGGTCAGCGACCGGCCGAAGAAGCCAATCGGGTCGTCCATGAACTCCGTCACTGTCACGCTGCAACCGTACGTAGTCTTACAGGGATCTGCAAGAGTGTAGTTATATGCAGCGGCCTAGCCGGGCAGCGCGTCGAGCGCCTTCTGCAGCCTGCCAATCGACGAGCCGACGCCGTACTTCTGCGCCAGCTCGGCCACCTTCCTCGGATGCGCGGCCGCCAGCGGCAGCGTGTCGGTGCCGGTGGAGAGCTTGACCGGGGAATCGGTGGCCACTCGCACCACCGGACGGGCCACCGCTATGTAGTCCTCGGCGTCGAGGAGCTTGCGGCGGAAAGCCTTGGGCAGCGTGGACTTCGGGTCGTGCGCGGCGGACAATACGGCGTCCAGTGAGCCGTACTGCGCCAGCAGCATCGCGGCGGTCTTCTGGCCGATGCCCGCGACGCCGGGCAGCCCGTCGGACGGGTCGCCGCGCAGCAGCGCCAGTTCCGCGTAGGCGGGCCCGGCGCGCCCGACCGGCACCCCGTAGCGCTCGGCCACCTCTTCGGGCCCGAATATCGTCGCCTTGGTCAGGCCGCGGCCGAGGTAGAGCACCCGCACGGGTACGGGTTCGTCGGCCACCACCTGAAGCAGGTCGCGGTCTCCACTGGCGACGACGACGTGATCCCGGCGCTCCGCGGCGGCCAGCGTGCCGAGCACGTCGTCGGCTTCAAAACCCGCGGCCCCGGCCGTGGTGATGCCGAACGCGTCGAGCATTTCCAGAATCATGCCGACCTGGCCGGTGAGGTCGTCGGGAACCTCTTCGATGTCCGGCTCGCCGTCGGGGTTGGGCTCGGCGACGCGGTGGGCCTTGTACGACGGGATGAGGTCCACCCGGAACTGCGGGCGCCAGTCGAGGTCCAACGCCACCACCAGGCGGGTCGGGCGTTCCCGCGTGATCAGCGCCGCGACGGTGTCGAGGAAGCCGCGCAGCGCGTTGACCGGCCGGCCGTCGGGCGAGGTGATCGACGACGGCACACCGTAGAAGGAGCGGAACCACATGCTGGCGCCGTCGAGCAGCAGCAGGGGGGCGGGCATGCCGTCATCCTGCCAGTACCGTTGAGGTATGCCGCTTTACATCGACCGAATCGACCACGTGGTGCTGAACTGCCGCGACGTCGGGGCCACCGCGGACTGGTATGCCCGCGTGCTGGGGATGCGGCGCGAGATCTTCGGCGACGGACGCCTGGCGCTGACGTTCGGTGAGCAGAAGATCAACGTCAGGCCCACCGGCGCGCCGAACTGGGAGACGGCCGCCGTTGATGAGCCAGGCTCCCTGGACCTGTGCTTCGTCGCCGAGGCGAGCGCGGAGGCGATCGGCGCCCATCTGCGGGCGTGCGGCGTGCAGATCACGGACGGACCCGTGCGAAAGATCGGCGCGCTGGGCCCGATGACGTCGCATTACTGCCGCGACCCGGACGGCAACCTGATCGAGATCGCCTGCTATCCGGACTGGGATTAGCCTCGCTGCCATGACTTCGAGCCGGTTCAGCAGCGACGTGTACGCCCGCCGGCTGCGCGACGCCGCCGCCGGCGCCGGGGCGGCGGGGCTGGCGGGCCTGGTGATCACCCCCGGATACGACCTGCGCTACCTCATCGGTTCGCGGGCGCAGACCTTCGAGCGGCTCACGGCGCTGGTGCTGCCCGCCGGTGGCACGCCGACGGTGGTGGTGCCGCGGCTCGAACTGGCCGCGCTCAAGGAGTCCGCGGTGGCCGAACTCGGCCTCGCCGTTGCAGATTGGGTGGACGGCGAGGACCCGTATCGGGTCGTGCTGGACGCGTTGGGCGGCGCGCCGGCCGCGACGGCGATCACCGACTCGATGCCGGCGCTGCACCTGCTGCCGCTGGCCGAGTTGCTCGGCGTCACGCCGGTGCTGGCGACTATGGTGCTGCGGCGGCTGCGGATGGTCAAGGACGCCGCGGAGATCGATGCGCTGCGCAAGGCCGGGGCGGCCATCGACCGCGTGCACGCCCGGGTTCCGGAGTTCCTCGCGCCGGGCCGCACCGAGGCCGACGTGGCCGCTGACATCGCCGACGCCATTGTCGCCGAAGGTCATTCGGAGGTGGCGTTCGTGATCGTCGGCTCCGGCCCGCACGGCGCCGACCCGCATCACGAATGCTCGGACCGTGTGCTGCGGGCCGGCGACATGGTCGTCGTCGACATCGGCGGCGCCTACGATCCCGGGTACCACTCCGATTCCACCCGCACCTACAGCCTCGGCGAGCCCACCCCGGAAGTGGCGCAGCAGTATTCGGTGCTGCAGCGTGCGCAGCAGGCCGCCGTGGCGGCGGCCCGTCCCGGCGTGACGGCCGAGCAGGTGGACGCCGCGGCCCGCGACGTGCTGGCCCGGGCCCGCCTGGCCGAGGTGTTCGTGCACCGCACCGGGCACGGCATCGGGCTCTCGGTGCACGAGGAGCCCTACATCGTCGCGGGCAACACGCTGCCGCTGCAGGAGGGCATGGCGTTCTCGGTCGAGCCCGGCATCTACTTCGCGGGGCGGTGGGGCGCCCGCATCGAGGACATCGTCGTGGTCACCGCCGACGGCGCGGAGCCGGTCAATCACCGACCGCACGAACTCGCTGTCGTCCCGTTGCGCTAGCCGGCGGAGCGGTCGAGCAGGTCCGAGGAGCCCAGCACCCGCTCCACCTGCACCTCGATGACCACCCGGCGCGGGTTGTCCCGCGGGGTGCGGTAGCGCTGCGCGTAGCGCAGTTCGGCGTCGCGCACGGCTTCCTTGTCGGTGTTGACGCTCGCGCGGCCCTCCAGCGACAACCACCTCGCCCCGTCGACCTGGCTGAGCACGGCGACCCCGCCGCGCTGCGCATTGACGGCCTTCTGCGAACCGCCGGTCGTGATGACCCGGGCGAGGTGCGTCTTCGGGTCGAACGTGAACCCGACCGCCACCACGTGCGGGGAATTGTCGGCGCGCAGCGTGGTGAGCATCGCGAGGTGGCGCTCGGTGAGAAACGCCAGCGCGTCGCTGGTGAGTCGGGTGGTCGACGGGTTCGCCATCGGCCTTCACGCTAGCGCAGGTAATAATCTCCAGGCGTGGACGACACGGGTTCGGAAGTGGTCGTGATCTTCGGCGGACGCAGCGAGATCGGCGGCGAGCTGGCGGTCCGGCTGGCGCGCGGGGCGACCGTGGTGCTGGCGGCCCGTGATCCGCAGCGGCTGCAGGCTCAGCAAGCGGCGGTCCGGGCCGCCGGGGCCGACGCCGTGCACGTCACCGCCTTCGAGGCCGACGACCTCGCATCCCACGGCCCCGTGCTGGACGCGATCACCGCCGAACACGGTCCGATCGGCACCGCCGTGCTGGCGTTCGGCATCCTGGGCGATCAGGCCCGCGCCGAGAAGGACGCCGAGCACGCCGTGCAGATCGTGCACACCGATTACCTCGCCCAGATCAGCCTGCTCACCCACCTGGCCCAACGGATGCAGGCGGCCGGCCGCGGCAGGCTCGTGGTGTTCTCGTCGGTGGCCGGCGTGCGGGTCCGGCGCGCCAACTATGTGTACGGGTCGGCCAAGGCCGGCCTGGACGGCTTTTCCAGCGGCCTCGCCGACGCCCTGCACGGCACCGGCGTGCAGCTGCTGATCGTGCGGCCGGGCTTCGTGGTCGGGCGGATGACGCAGGGCATGACGCCGGCGCCGATGTCCAGCACGCCGTCGCAGGTGGCGGCCGCGACGGCGCGCGCCCTGGCCCGTGGGCGACGCACGGTGTGGGTGCCCTGGACGTTGCGACCGGTGTTCTTCGGGCTGCGGCTGCTTCCGCAGCCGATCTGGCGGCGGTTGCCGCGATGAGCCGCTCGCGCGAAGACAGAGAATTTCGGTGATCGTCGTGGTCGGCATCGGCGCCGACGGGATCGCGGGACTGGCACCGGCCGGGCTGGCCGAGCTGCGACGGGCGTCGGTGATCTACGGGTCGCGCCGGCAGTTGGACATGCTCGACGGCACCGTGCCGGCGGAGCGGCGCGAGTGGCCGTCGCCGTTGCTGCCGGCGCTGCAGTCACTGCCCGACGGCGTGCACGTGCTGGCCAGCGGCGACCCGCTGCTGCACGGTGTCGGCGGCACGCTGGTCCGGCTGTTGGGGCACCAGCGGGTCCGGGTGATTCCGCACGTGTCCAGCGTCGCGCTGGCGTGCGCGCGGCTGGGCTGGAACGTCCACGACACCGAGGTGATCAGCGTGGTCAGCGCGGAGCCGCACACCGCGGTGCGCCGCGGCGGGCAGGCCGTCGTGCTGTCCCGCGACGCGACCACCCCGGCCACGCTGGCGCGCCTGCTGACCGACACCGGCCGCGGCGAGTCCGGCTTCGCCGTGCTCGAACAGTTGGGCGGCCCGGCCGAACGCGCCCGCCACGCCACCGCCGCCGAATGGGCCGCCGGCCCGCCGGACGACGTCGACGACCTCAACGTGGTTGCGGTCCGGTACCTGCCCGACGAGCGGACCTCGCATCCGCCCGACGACGCGTTCTCCCACGACCGTCAGATCACCAAGCGCACCATCCGCGCGGTCACGATCGCGGCCCTGGCGCCGCGGCCCGGTGAGTTGCTCTGGGACGTCGGGGCGGGCTCGGGCAGCATCTCCGTCGAGTGGTCACGCAGCCAGACCGGTTGCCGCGCGGTCGCGTTCGAGCGTGACGAAGCGCGCCGCGACCGGATCGCCCGCAACGCCGTCACGTTCGGCGTCAACGTCGAGGTCCGCGGCCCGGCGCCGGAGATGTTCGACGGCGCGCCGCAGCCGTCCGCGATCTTCGTCGGGGGAGGGCTGACCCAGCCGGGGCTGATCGACGCCTGCTTCGACCACCTGCGCGCCGACGGCCGGCTGGTCGCCAACGCCGTCACGGCGGAATCGGAAGCTGTCGTCGCACAGTGGTTTTCACGCACCGGCGGGGACCTGCGGCGGTTCCAGCACTACCACGGCGAACCGTTGGGCAAGTTCACCGGATGGCGAGCGGCGATGCCGGTCACGCAATGGGTGGTGCGCAAGCGGTGACCGTTTACTTCATCGGCGCGGGGCCCGGAGCGGCGGACCTGATCACCGTACGGGGCCAAAGACTGCTGCAACGCTGCCGGGTGTGCCTCTATGCGGGATCGATCATGCCGCCGGAACTGCTCGCGCTGTGCCCGCCCGATGCCCGGGTCGTCGACACCGGGCCGCTGAACCTCGAGCAGATCGTCGCCGAGATCGCCGGCGCCGACGCGGCCGGCCACGACGTCGCGCGCCTGCACTCCGGGGACCCCTCGCTCTACAGCGCGGTCGCCGAGCAGTGCCGCCGCCTCGACGCCCTGGGCCTCGACCACGTGATCGTGCCCGGCGTCCCGGCGTTCGCCGCGGCCGCCGCCGCACTGGGGCGCGAACTCACGATTCCCGGTGTCGCGCAGACTGTCACGCTGACCAGGGTGGCGACCAGCTCGACCGCGATGCCGCCGGGCGAGGACCTCGAGACGCTCTCCGCGTCCGGCGGCACCCTGGTGCTGCACCTGGCCGCCGCCCAGATCGGCACGGTCGTCTCCGCGCTGCTCGCCGGGGGCTGTCGCGCCGAAACACCCTGCGCAGTAGTCGCTTTCGCCAGCTGGCCTCAGGAGGTCGTGCTGCGTGGCACGCTGGGGGACATCGCGGCGCAGATGTATGCCGTTGGCATCACCCGCACCGCGGTGATCGTCGTGGGCGACGTGCTGGCCGCCGCCGAATATCCGGACAGCTACCTGTACTCGGCCACCCGGCGGCGCGGCGGGCACCACTGATGCGGCTGCTGCTGCTCGGCGGTACCGCGGAGGCCCGCGAACTCGCGGCCGCCCTGTATCCCGCCGTGGAGGTGATCAGCTCCCTGGCCGGTCGGGTCCCTCACCCCGCGCTGCCGATGGGGCAGGTTCGCATCGGCGGCTTCGGGGGTGCGCAGCCGCTTCGACAGTACCTCTGTGACAACGGTATCGACGCCGTCATCGACGCGACCCACCCGTTCGCGTCGGCGATCACCGCCAGGGCCGCGCGGGTGTGCGCCGAGACCGGCGTGCCGCATCTGGTCCTGACACGCCCGGCGTGGGAGCCGGGCGATGCGAAGCTGGTGTCGTCAGTCACCGAGGCCGCCGAAACCATCGAGAAACGGCGGTATTCGCGAGTGTTTCTGACATCGGGGCGCTCCGGGGTGGCGGCGTTCGCGCACAGCGGCGCCTGGTTTTTGATCCGGGTCGTCACTGAACCCGGCGCGCAGGAGCTGCCGCCCCGGCACACCCTGCTGCTCTCCCGCGGGCCGTACCGCTACGACGACGAACTCGCGCTGTTGCGCGACCACCGCATCGATGTGCTGGTCACCAAGAACAGCGGCGGCCGGCTGACCCGCGCGAAGTTGGATGCCGCCGCGGCACTGGGCGTTCCGGTGATCATGGTGCGGCGCCCTGCGCTACCCGAAGGCATCACCACCGTCGCCACCGTCGAAGAGGCCGCCGAGTGGGTGAGCCGGCTCGCTCGGTAACCGGCCTACCCGCCGAGGATGCGCCGCCTCTGGGTCTCGAACTCTTCATCGGTCAGCGCACCCGACGCGTGCAGAGCCGACAGCCTCGAGAGGCGATCCTCGCTCTGCTCGGCGTGCGGAGCCGCGTAGGTCGTCGGCGGAATGTACGTGGTTGGCGTTGCGTGCGGCGTGAGCACCTCGGTGCCCAACGTCGGCGGCGTGTGCTCGAGCGGCTGCGCGCCGGCATCCCGCCGCGCTCGATTGCGCTTGCGCCGGCCGTGCAGATAGAGCAGATAGAAGGGCAGGGCGATGGCGCCCAGCGTGATCGCGAGCAACGGCCCCAACCAGATCCAACTGAGGGGGCCGCCGCTGCCGCCGTAGTGCGTCCAGGTGTTCCAGAAATGGATTCGCCGGCGCCGTCGCAGCGGATATCCGCCCGTTGCTCGCGATCGGGGCGGCGCATACTCGGCGCGCACGACTGTCGTTGAGGGGAGCTGGTTTTCGGCGGTGACATCAGACGCGGAAAGGCTGATCTGTGGCTGGACGGACGAATCGACCGGCACGCCGGGGGGGTCGCAGACCAACGGGGTGAACATCAGCATGGCAAGCAGCCCCATCGCGGGAGCCGCCCCGACGACGGTGGCCCAACTTCGCCCGATCATGGCGGGCAGTCTATTGCCGCCGGTGAGGCGGGGCGGGGCCATTGCGGCACAACATTGCTCTCAGGCCGGGTACCGGCGCGGGGTGAACACCCGATCCCCGGCATCCCCGAGGTACCACTGCGTCTGCGACGAGCCGACGATCAGCAGGCAGCGCATGTCCACGGTCGACGGGTCGAGGTCGGCCAGCCGCATCACCCGCACGTCCTCCTCCGGCCCCGACACGTCGCGGCCCACCACCACCGGCGTGCCGGGGTCGCGATGCTCCAGCAGGAGATCCCGCATCGCGCCCACCTGCCGGGTGCGGCTTTTCGACGCGGGGTTGTAGACCACGAGCACCATGTCCGCCATCGCCGCGACGGTCAGCCTCGCGGCGATCACGTCCCACGGCTTGAGCCGGTCCGACAGCGAGATCACCGCATAGTCGTGGCCCAGCGGCGCACCGACCCGGCTCGCCACCGCCTGGGCGGCGGTCATGCCCGGGATCACCCGCACCCGCACCGCCGGCCACTGCTTGGCTTCCTCGAGCACCGCAGTCGCCATCGCGAACACGCCCGGATCGCCGGAGGACACCACCGCGACCGCGCGGCCCCGCTCGGCGAGCGTGCAGGCCAGCCTCGCGCGGGCCAGTTCGTCGGTGTTGTCGCTGCGGTGACGGCGCTGCCCGTCGCGGCGCGGCACGCGGTCGAGGTAGGGCCCGTAGCCGATCAGGTCCGTCGCCGCGGCCAGTTCACGGTGGCTTTCCGGGGTCATCCAGTCGAAGTGGCCTGGGCCGAGGCCCACCACGGCCACGGTGCCACCGTCGCTGACCCGGCGCCGGCCGCCGGCCACCAGCGCCAGCGAGAAGTACGGCACCGTTGTCTCGTCGACGTCGGCGGCGGGCAGCACGCGCTGGCCGGGCGTGCTCGCGCGCTCGACGTAGAACGCGTCGTCCAGCCGTCCCGACAGCGAAAGCGCTTCGCGCACGGCGGGATACGACCGTCCCAGCTTCAGCACCACGGCCGCGTCCGTGTCGGCCAGCCGCCGGGCCAGCTCCCCGATCGGCAGCGTTCCGGGCAGCACCGTGAGCGCCTCGTCGCCCCGCACCAACGGTGTGCCGGTGGCCGCCGACGCCGCGCTCACCGATGTCACACCGGGCACGATCACCGCGTCGAACCGCTCGGTCAGCCTGGCGTGCATGTGCATGTAGGAGCTGTAGAACAGCGGGTCCCCTTCGGCCAGTAGCGCCACGTTGCGACCCGCGTCCAGGTGTGCGGCGATCCGCCCGGCCGCCTGTTGGTAGAACTCGTCCATCGCGCCGTCATAGCCGCCGGGGTGGTCCGTGGACTCGGTCGTGACGGGGTATAGCAGGTGCTCTTCGATCTGTCCGGGCCTCAGGTAGGGCTCGGCAATACCGCGGGCGATGCTGCGGCCGTGGCGCGCGCTGTGATAGGCCACCACGTCGGCCTCGGCGATGATTCGCGCGGCCTTGACCGTGACGAGCTCCGGATCGCCGGGTCCGAGCCCGACGCCCCACAGTGTGCCCCGCCGGGTCATGCGCTCCCGCCGGCGATGGCATTGACGGCCGCGGCGGCCATCGCGCTGCCGCCGCGGCGACCGAGCACCAGCAGGTACGACATGCCTCGCGGGTGGTCGATCAGTTCCTGTTTGGACTGCGCCGACCCGACGAAACCGACCGGACCGCCCAGCACGGCCGCGGGCACCGGCGCGCCGTCGTCGACGATTTCCAGCAGCCGGAACAGCGCCGTCGGCGCGTTGCCGATTGCGAGCACCGCCCCGCCGAGGTGGTCGGCCCACAGCTCCACCGCCGCCGCCGAACGGGTCGTGCCGGCGCGTGCTGCGAGGTCGGCGGCGCGCGGATCGGCGACCAGCGACACCACCTCGTTGCCGGCCGGGAGACGGGTGATGCCCGCGGCGACCATCGACGAGTCGCACAGCACCGGCGCGCCCCCCGCCAACGCTTCCCGGCAGACCGTGACGACGTCGTCGGTGTAGGCGATGTGCTCGGCGACGTCGATCTGCCCGCAGGTGTGGATCAGCCGCACCGCGACGGTCGCCACGTCCGCCGGGAACCGCGACAGGTCGGCTTCCGCGCGGATCGTCGCGAACGACTGCCGGTAGATCTCGGCGGCGTCGCGAATGTAGTCGAGCACGGGCTCACCCTACGGCTACCGGCGCAGCCGCCGGTATCCGTCACCGGTCGCGACCAACACCTCACCGGTGGGCGGGCTGCCGCAGGCGCGTTCGCAGCCCACGTAGTGGCGGTGGGGACCGTCCGGGGTCGAGGACACGGCCGCCGCGGCATCGGCGCGCACGTCGGCGGCCGCGTGCTCGCAGCCCGGGCTGCCGGTGCACGCACTGACGTGCAGCCACGGCGAGTTCTCGTCGAACACCAGGCCCAGCGGCGCCAGCACCCGCAGTGCCGTGTCGGCGACGCGCTCGTCGAGGTCGAAGACCAGCACCGAGCGCCACGGTGTGATCACCGCCGGCGCACCGATCGCCGCGAGGTACTCAGCGGTGCGGGCCCGCAGCACGCCCAGCGGCACCGCCGCGCCCAGCGCGACCCGTCCATCGTTCTGCGGTATCCATCCCACGGGTGGCCGGGTGACGGCAGGCCAGGTGGCGCCGGGCAGAGCAGCCGCACCCAGCCCCTCGAGCAGCGTTCGCGTATCGCTGCATTCCGCAACACGCCAAGCCTTTCCACGAACGCGCCCGAAACGTGCCGCGACCGCCACCAGTGTCGGCACCACGTCCGGCGGCGACAGCCTGACGCCGCTGTCGCGACCTGCCAGCAGTAACGCGGCGCTGTCGCCGAGCACGTGGACGCCCACGTCGGCGCCCAGCCCCGACACGTCGCCGCGGCCGTCGTCGATGGCGAACCAGAACCGGCCGGGCAGCCCCGCCAGGGCCGGCTCGGCCCGGATCGCGGCGTCGAGGGCGCCGATCCAGGCGCGGACATCGGCGTGCGCGCCGACGCGGCCCGACAGCGGCGAGGCGACGATGTTGCGCACCCGCTCGTGGGTCGGCGACGGCAGCAGACCCGCGGCGGCGACCCCGCCGGCCACCGCCGCGGCGTCGGTGATGCCCCGTATCTGCAGGTTGCCGCGCGACGTCAGCTCGATCGCCCCGCAGCCGAACCGTGCCGCGGTCTGGGCCAGCGCCTCGAGTTGCCCGGCGGTGATCAGCCCGCCCGGCAGCCGCACCCGCGCGAGCGCGCCGTCGGCGGCCTGATGCAGCCTCAACGCACCCGGGCATGCGTCGTCGTCACGGGTGCGGGTCATCCACCCACGGTATCCGTGCGCCCGGACACCGACGACGTGCCACGATAAGGACACGATCCGCGATGGCGGTGAGCGACCAGTGAGTGGTGTGCCGATGCCGGGTAGCGAGAAGGCGACAGGGCGCTTGGCCGCCCTGATCGGGCTGCTGCTGCTCGCCGGGGTTGCGCTGCGCGGATACCTGCCCGGCGACCGGCCGGCGCCGCGCGGGCAGTCGACGGGCGGCCCGGCGCCGCTGTTCGCCGTTGTCGCTGTGCTCAGCGTTTCGCTGGTCATCGTCGCGCTCGCGATCGTCGCGCGGCTGCGCGATCCGGGAAAGGGCGCTCCCGCCGCGCACGACCTGCCACGCGGGCCCGGCGGTAACCGGGAGCGGCCCAGATGGCGGTTCTTGCTGATCTGCCTCGGCGCGTTCCTGGTGTGGCTGCTCGTGGTCATGCTGCTGATGCGACTGACGGGTCCGCCGCACGGCGTCGGTCAACCGTCCCCGCCGGCGGGGTCGGGCCCGGCGCCGCGCAGCGACCGCCCCGCCCCGCCGGCGCCGCACGACGCCGGTGGCGACGTGTTCTGGTATCTGGCCGCGACCACGGCGATCATGATCCTGCTGCTGGCCGCGGCGGCGGTCGTCGCGCTCCGACGGCGCGGGCCGGCGGTAGCCCGCCGAGCACCCGGGGCCGACGCCCCGCCCGCACCGGCGGCGGCCGGACCCGAATCGCTCGCGCTGGCCGCCGAGCGTGGGCTGGCCGAGATCGAAGACCTCAGCCGGGAACCGCGGGAGGCGATCATCGCGTGCTACGCGGCGATGGAACGCGCACTGGCCGACGCTCCGGGGGCGATGCCGCAGGACTCCGACACACCCTCGGAGGTGCTGGCCCGGGCCGTCGAACACCAGGCGATCCATCCCGGCAGCGCCAATGAGTTGGTCGACCTGTTCGCCGAGGCCAGGTTCAGCGTGCACGTGATGGACGAGGGACACCGCGAGGCCGCCGTCCGGGCGCTTCAGCTCGTCCTCGCCGAAGTTCGGAGCGTCGCATGAGGCGAAGCGACGCGGCGAAGTGGATCGCGGGCGGTTTTTGCCTCGTGGTGGGCGTGGAGGTGCTGGCGATCGTCATGGCGCATCACCGCCACGTGCTGTTGGCCTCCGGCGCGGCCGCGGCGCTGGTGCTGCTCGCCGGGCGTCGGCTGCTGGGCGGCGAACCAGAACCCGGCGCGGCCGAGCAGGCCGGCGACGAGCAGGCGGAATCGATGCGGCGCTGGATATCCCGCACGGAGACGATGATCCGCTGGGCGGATTCCAGCCGGGCGGACTGGGATCGGCATCTGCGTCCCCGGCTGGCGCGGGAGTTCTTCATGGCCACCGGCCAACGGCAGGGGAAGGATCCGGCGGCGCTGCGCGCCACCGGGCGGATCGTGTTCGGCGACGACTTGTGGCAGTGGGTCGACCCGTCGAACGTCGCGTACCGGGCTGCCCGTGAACCCGGCCCGGGCCGCGCGGCGCTCGAGGAAATTCTGCAGCGATTGGAGCGGGTATGACGATGCCGACCACCGCCACCACCGCGCACTCGGAGGCAGTGCTCGACGAAATCGAGCGGGTGGTGGTGGGGAAGCGGTCCGCGCTGACGCTGATCCTCACCACCGTGCTCGCGCGCGGCCATGTGCTGATCGAAGACCTGCCGGGCATGGGGAAAACCCTGATCGCGCGCTCCTTCGCCGCGGCGTTGGGCCTGGACTTCACCCGCGTGCAGTTCACACCCGATCTCCTGCCCGCCGACCTGCTCGGCTCCACGATCTACGACATGCAGTCCGGGCGTTTCGAATTCCGCCGCGGACCCATCTTCACGAACCTGCTGCTCGGCGACGAGATCAACCGGACGCCACCGAAGACGCAGGCCGCGTTGCTGGAGGCGATGGCCGAAGGCCAGGTCAGCATCGACGGCGAAACCCACAAGCTGCCACAGCCCTTCATCGTGTTGGCCACCGACAACCCGATTGAATACGAGGGCACCTATCCGTTGCCCGAGGCGCAACTGGACCGCTTCGCCGTCATGGTGGAACTGAGGTACCTCTCCGAAAGGGAGGAAACCTCGATGCTGCGCCGCCGCCTCGACCGGGGTTCGGCCGAACCGACGGTGAACCAGGTCGTCGATGCGCACGACCTGCTCGCGATGCGCGAATCTGTGGAACAGGTCACCGTGCACGAAGACGTGCTGCACTATGTGGTTTCGCTCGCGAACGCCACCCGCACCCACCCGCAGGTCGCGGTGGGCGCCAGCCCGCGAGCGGAGCTCGACCTGGTGCAACTGGCGCGGGCGCGCGCGCTTCTGTCTGGCCGCGATTACGTGATCCCCGAGGATGTCAAGGCTCTCGCGGTTCCGGCGATCGCGCACCGGATCAGCTTGCGGCCCGAGATGTGGGTGCGCAGCATTCACGGTTCGGATGTCGTGGCGCAACTGTTGCAGCGGTTGCCGGTTCCGCGGGCCCACGGCCGGACCCGATGATCGGCCCCGAGCATGGATGACGATCGCCACACCGAGGTCGAATTGCGTTGGCGCGCGTCACCGCTGACACGTGCGACCGCCACCTGTGTGGGGACGGCCGTTGCCGTCGCGCTTCTGGCATCGCGCTGGGAGCTCGTTGCATTCGTGGCGCCGTTGCTGGGCGTGCTGGCCACGATCTACTGGCAGCGGCCGGCCGCGAGGGTCTGCGTGCACGCCGAGCCGGGTCTGCTGCGCTGCTTCGAGACCGAACGGACCGAGACGACCGTGTGGGTGTCGGCCGATACCGGCGACGTGGCGGTCGACCTGGAGGTGTCGGCCATCGCCGGCATGGAACTCGAGGTTCTCGACGGCAGTTCGGGCCGGCTGAAGAGGCTCGCGGCATCGGCGCAACGCTGGGGCCGATATCCGTTACGCGCCCGGGTGGACGCGATTTCCGGCGGCGGGTTGCTGGCCGGAACCGCGACGGTGGACATCGCCGACATCTACGTCTTTCCGTTCGCCCCACCCCAATCCACGGGGATACCCCGGACGGAATTGCCCGACCGGCTCGGCACCCACCTGACCCGCCACCTCGGCCCCGGCGTGGAGTACGCCGACATCCGGGCCTATCTGCCCGGCGACCCGCTGCGAACCGTCAACTGGCCGGTGAGCGCCCGACGCGGCAGCCTGCACGTCACCGAGCGACTGACCGACCGCGCCGCCGACGTGGTGGTGCTGATCGACATGAGCGCCCAAGCCGCGGGACCGGCCACGGCGGCTACCGAACGCGCCGCATCCGGCGCCGCTCAAGTTGTGCAAACCGCGCTGAAAAACGGCGATCGTGCAGGCATCGTCGGACTTTCGGGCCGCCGTCCGCGTTGGCTGGGCCCCGACATCGGGCGGCGCCAGTTCTACCGCATCCTTGACACCGTCCTCGGCGCCGGCAGCGAATTCGAAACCACCACAGGCACGTTGGCGCCTCGCGCGGCCATCCCACCCGGGGCGGTCGTCGTGGCGTTCTCGACGCTGCTCGACACCGAGTTCGCGCTGGCGTTGATCGACCTGTGCAAACGCGGCCACCCGGTGGTGGCCGTCGACGTCCTGCAGGGCGCACCCTTTTCCGATCCACAGGACGCCATCGTCGAGCGGATGTGGGCGTTGCAGCGATCGGCGATGTATCGCGACATGAGCGTGATCGGTGTCGACGTCATCGCATGGCCGGAGGAGGTCACGCTGGATCAATCGATGCGGCTTGTGCCGCAACACGGTCGCGCGGCGCCGAGGCGGCGCTGACATGGCCGGTGCGCAGCCTGCCCCGCTTGTCTTCTCGACCGTCTTCGGGATCCTGATGGCCGCGGCCTGCGCGGTCCACGCCGACCGCCCCGGCCTCGTCGCGGCGGCTCTTGCGGTGGCAGCGGTGCTGGTGGGGCTGCGATTCCGCGCCGCGGCAACGGTTGCGGTGCTGCTGATCGTCGCGGCGGTCGCGCTGTCTGAGCCGCCGGCGTTGTTCGCGGCCCTGTCCGGGCTG
>Ga0209656_10000603_pt1 | contig 23603 bp, 15 predicted proteins | sample BogFormECP12_OM2_FD_188239 | JGI IMG/M metagenome (GOLD analysis project Ga0209656, IMG submission 188239) | Bog forest soil microbial communities from Calvert Island, British Columbia, Canada - ECP12_OM2 (SPAdes) (version 2) | ecosystem: Environmental > Aquatic > Freshwater > Wetlands > Bog ... | reverse complement strand
CGTTTGTGCCAGACTTGGTTTCGACATCGATTTGGCCGCCGGCCTGCGTACCATATTCCGCATCGTATAGGGCGCTGTTTACGCGATATTCCTGAATCGCGTCTTGAGAAATCTGCAATCGTGTTTGCGATTTCTGAGCCTGCTCTTGGATCCCGCCGGCGTCCACGCCGTCGATCTGAAAGTTGTTGTCATCCCGAGCCCGTCCGGCAAAACGAATAGTGCGCTGATCGCCGCCTCCATCGTCTTGTGCAAACGGCGCGAGCAGTGTAAAACTCGCCCAGTCGCGGCCATTGTTGGGCAGATTCTCGATCTGGTCGGAGCGGATGACCGTGGCCGCTTCTGCGGAGCTGCGGTCTGAAGGACTCAAAGTTGCATTCACCTCAACCTTTTCCGTAGAGGCGCCCACAGCTAGCGTAGCGTCCAGAGTCCGGGTTTGACCGACCTGCACGATGACGTCTTCAATCACCTTGGTCTTGAAGCCAGTATTGGTAACCGTCACTGTGTAACGACCAACAGCCAGGCCAGGAAAGCGGTAATAGCCCTTTGAATTGCTGTTCTGTTCCTGCGCGATGCCGGTGTCCGCAGCCAGAATCTTCACGTCGGCTCCAGCCACGGCCGCGCCACTCTGATCAGTTACCGTACCTTCGAGTTCCGCGCGATCCACTTGCGCCAGCACGGGCGTCATCAACAATGGGCCGAAGAACAAAAGGACAAACATCTTTCGGATAATAAGGAGAGAGAAGGAACGGTGCGATTTTCTCAAGGTTGATGCTCCTTTGAACAACGATTGAGAGACTGTTCTTGCAGCGCCGGGAAGCGGCGCACAATACAACTCGTTCGGGGACTAGCTCCGCCGACACAGGAGAATCGGATCAGGGATGACTGAAAATCTTAGCGAAGGGTTGTGACGCGGTGATGAAAGGCTGGTTAATATTTTTTCAGATTCACGCCGTGCACGCTGCCGCGGCTTTCGGGGAAAAGCAGGCACAGGCGAGCAAGAAACGTAGCCGGGCTTCGATCCGAATCGGTTGCGATCGCGTCCACGCTAAATGAAGTCAGCGCACGCTATCGCTTCCCAACGATTTCGAGGCTTTGCCGTCGCTCTCGGCGCTGCGGAGCGATGTCGCTTTCGTAACTTTGTAGTCTTTGTATTCGATGGTGAGGGTGGCCACGCCGCCGAGTCGTATTACGCTCTCCGTATGGTTCTCGGCGGGCAACCAGAAGTCATTCACCTTCACATACTTGTGTTCGATGTCGGTTTTCTTGATCCAGAACGAAGGGTTCTTCGCTGGCTCTCCTTTGATTCGCACCGTCGCGAAGTCTTTTGCGTCAACCCATATTTGTCCGCGATAGAGGAACTTGTTCTTGGTTTTGGGGAGCAGGTTGAGAACATATTGCGGGCCATCCGGCGTGGATTCATATCCCGCCAACGTGAAGTCGTAGTTTTCCGTGCTCAGCGCCGTGTGCCGGCGGTTCTCCTCGTTGGATGCTTCCTGCTCGCCTTCCAGGAGTTTCTTGAAGACGTGGTCGATGATGAACTTAGTGCCAGTCTGCGACACGATGTGAAATTGTTTCGAATTCGGAGCATGGTAGTCCACGTTGACGACCATCTCTGCGTCGCGGGCGCCAGGAAAACCGCGATATTGCATGCGGTAGATTCTCGTTGCCTTGTACTGATCCAGCGCTGCGGCGCGTTCCGCATTCCGTTCTTGCAGTTTCTCGACTACCTGATCAACCGTGAGAGGCGCAGTTGGATTGGGAGAAGGAGTTCTCTCGGCGGCGTGTGCTTGTGGCAGCGATTGGCAGATTGCCGCAAGAGTGGCGCACAGTAAAAGCGCCGTAGCTAAACCGCAGTCTCGCAAGCGATGATTCCCCATGATTCCCACTGGAAATATATTTTCAGTTTACCCGAGATCAGCGACCACAGTATTCAAAATGAGATCTTTCCCGCTTCTCTTCTGCCTTCGCGTTTTCGCCATCGTATATTGCGTACCAAGCCGCGCTGTATAATCGGTTTTCCTGCCTATGCGACCGTTGCTCCTCTTGTGGACGGGACTCTACCTGGCTCCCTGGCTATTTGCACAAGCCGCTCATTCGCCCCATCCATCGAGCGCACCATCGCCGCCTGCGCAACAGCAGAGCGTAAAAAATGTTCCTGAGTTTGAAGATGTCGCGCAGAAGGCTGGGCTCACCGTCTCACACATTTCTTCCCCTGACAAGAAATACATTGTGGAATCCATGAGTGGCGGCGTAGGTCTGATCGACTGCGACAACGACGGCAAACTCGACATCATCACCGTGAACGGATCAACGGTTCAGCGCTATCGCGAGGGCGGTGGTGACCCGATGATCACGCTCTATCACCAGGACACTGATCCCAAGAGCAACGATCTCAAGTTTACCGATATTACGAAATCCGCGGGTCTTACGCACAAGGGTTGGGGCATGGGTGTGGCTGTGGCCGACTACGACAACGACGGCTTGCAGGATATTTACGTGACCGGCTATGGCGGCAACGCGCTGTATCACAATCTCGGAGATTGCAAATTTGAGGATGTGACCGAGAAGGCCGGAGTGGGCGCGGGAGGATTCAGCACTGGCGCGGCTTGGGCCGACTACGATCGGGACGGTCGCGTGGATCTTTTTGTCTCGCGCTATGTCCACGTCGATATGAACGACTTGCCGCAGTTCGGAAATGATCCCCGCTTCTGCCGTTTCAAGGGCGTGCTGGTCCAATGCGGGCCGTGGGGAATGCCGGGCGAATCGGATTTGCTCTTTCACAATAAGGGCGATGGCACCTTCGAAGAAGTCTCAAAGAAGGCGGGGGTGGATGATCCTCATCATTATTACGGCTTGGGCGCGACGTGGGGCGACTACGACAATGATGGCTGGCCCGATCTTTACGTCGCAAATGATGCCGGCCCGAATTTTTTATACCGCAATAAGCATGACGGAACCTTTGAGGATGTTGGCCTGCTTGACGGAGTCGCGCTCAGTGGCGACGGCATGGAGCAAGGTTCCATGGGCGTGGACTGGGGCGATTATCTTCACGAAGGCCGGTTGTCGATGATTGTGACAAATTTTTTCGAGCAGGGAACAACTCTGTATCACAACCAGGGGAACGATTCCTTTGCGGATGTTAGCGTGCGCGCCAAAGTCTTGCGACCCACGTATCCGTTTGTCTGCTGGGGCACGTCTTTCTTCGACATGGATAACGACGGCTGGCCGGATTTATTCGTAGACTGTGGCCACGTCTATCCTCAGGTCGATACGATTCCCGGGGGCACCCCCTACCGGCAGCCGATGCTGCTGTTCCGCAATCATCGCGATGGAACTTTTGAGGATGTTTCCGAAGTGCTGGCCAGCATGCCTCCACAATCGAGGCGGGGTGCGGCTTTTGGCGACATCAACAACGATGGCAATGTCGACATTGTGGTGCTGAATGTGGGTGAACCCCCATCGCTGCTGCTGAACCGCACCGAGAACACGAACCACCGCGTGCTCTTCAAACTCGTGGGGGTGAAAAGCAACAAAGCTGCAATCGGCGCTCGCGTCACGGTAAAGGCTGGAACGCTGGTGCAGTTCAATGAAGTGCGCGGCGGAGCCAGCTACCTTTCGCAAAATGATTTGCGCTTGCACTTTGGCTTGGGTGCGAGCGACAAGATGAATGAAGTAAGCATCCGCTGGCCCAACGGCGAAACTGAAGTTCTGCGGGATGTGCCCGCGGATTTCATTTACACGGTGGTGGAGGGCGAAGGTATCAAAGACAAAATCGCGCTCCCTGCCTTGCGGTAGCAGTGAAGAAGATCCATTCCCCAAGGCCTAGGCAGCGCCGGCTATCGTACTCTGGTAGACAGCCTCGGTAATTCCAAGCTGTGCGCGGCCCCGTTCATCCAAATCCGCCAGCGTGCCTCGGCCTACAAAGTTGACCTCGAAGTTATCGGCGGGAAAGTCTGGCGGGGTCTTCCCAGTGAGGAAGGAGCGCGCCTGTCTCTCAAGGTAAGCGCTGTTCTTTGCGCAGCCGGGGGCCGAGGGGATGTACATCACGTTGCTGTAGCCGGTTCCACGATGTTCGTTTTCGACGGCGTGAATCACGTCGCAATGCCAGAAGATAGTATCCCCAGGCTCCATCACTGGAATCGAGGAGAGGGCCTTGATCAGAGGGCTGTGATACTGCTCGTTTACCGAAAGAGCTCGTCCCGGCAGCGCACCGCAAAGGTCATCTTCGGGCACATCATCTTGAATGGCCCGCAGCAGGATGTATACCATCGCTTCGGCGATGGGAATCAGTTGGAGGGTTCCGTCGCCCGGGCCCTGCCGCGTGAGAGCGGTCCATCCCTGAAAGGTGCGAAACATCGAGCACACCGCGGGCGAATCCACTTCTTGCACCTGCGGACGAAAGGCAACGTCGAAGGCGCTGTACTTCCTCCAGTTGCCCGAGAACACGCTTCGATACACTTTGCGGAAATTTTCGTCGAGCCAGCGCTCCACGGAGCCACCATCTACGTGGGGCGAAAGACCGAGTGATGCCGAACCGGGGGGTCGGCGGCGAATGCGATCAGCATAAGCGGGAGTTTCATTGGGATTGATGTAACGCACTCCATCGCTCTCCGCCCGCCACAAATTGTTCAAAAAGACCCGGACGTTCGTCAGCGACTCAGACTGTCGCGCCTCAACCTGGGGGCGCGACCAATAGATTCCATAGATTTGAGGTTTGGCCGAGGCCAGCGTGCCAAAGTACTTGTCCTCAGCGCGATTCGCGAGCTTTGCATCAAGATCGTTTCTTTCGACGTATGCTGCGATCTCATCATCCCAGCCAACGGCGACCTCTCTGCTGAACGTCCCACGCACCGCGCAGGCTCCGCGCGACCGGACCTTTCCCATCAGCTCTGTCGGGACTTTTCCCGAGGCAATATCCGAGTATTGGACAATGGGAATGACGTCGTGCGCGGATTCACGCTCGGTCACGATTTCTTCGACCCGCTCCCGCATCTCGGCCTCTACCTCGCGGAAGACTTCTTTGTATTCGGGCAACGCTGTCCGAAGCTCTTGTTTGGTAGTCCGGATCGCTTGTGGAAGATTCTCGATGACCAACGACATGTCGTTGCTCCTTTGCATGGTCTCACGGGGACCGAGGCTATTTGTGCACGCGACGCCGCAATTCTAGCGCATCTTGAGCAACACAGCGATGAAACCTTAGCGGGTCTTCATAACCAAATGGGTTGAACTAAACTGGGTGCTTGGCTCTCCCGACGGCCATCTCTGCCGTTTCAGCTGGCTGGGGCCGCGCGGCATCCAGGATGAGACGAATTACCGGTGAGTTCGGAGAATCTGGCAAGAACTTCATTGGAATAGGCAAGAAGGCCGAGCCTCGGGAAACTATGCTTGGGCTTGCGCTGAGGCAGACGAAATCTTGCAGCGCAGGAGAAACAAATGCAGAAACGCAAACTTGGAAAAAGCAACCTGGAAGTTTCGGCTCTCGGATTGGGCTGCATGGGAATGAGCTTTTCTTATGGGCCACCCAAAGACAAGCAGGAGATGACCACTCTTCTGCATGCCGCCGTGGACCGGGGCATTACATTCTTTGACACAGCCGAAGTCTACGGCCCATGGTTGAACGAAGAGCTTGTGGGCGAGGCCCTTGCTCCTTACCGCGGGAAGGTGGTGATCGCCACCAAGTTCGGCTTCGACGTCAGTCCTGACAAGGATCCTCGAGGAATGAAGGGCGCGCCGCCGGGAGTGAACAGCAAGCCGGAACACATCAAGCAGGTTGTCGAAGGCTCGCTCAAGCGGCTCAAAGTCGAGACCATCGATCTTTACTATCAGCATCGGGTTGACCCGAATGTGCCGATCGAAGACACCGCAGGTGCGCTGAAGGAATTGATTCAGGCAGGCAAGGTGAAGCATTTCGGCATGTCCGAGGCAAGCGCAAAGACGATTCGTCGCGCCCACGCCGTCCAGCCCGTCACCGCGGTCCAAAGCGAATACTCCTTGTGGTGGAGAAAGCCGGAGCAGGAAGTGATACCCACACTCGAGGAACTCGGGATCGGTTTCGTGCCTTATAGCCCGCTGGGCAAGGGCTTCCTGACGGGAGCGATCGACGAAAACAAGAAATTCGATAGCTCCGACTTCCGCAGCTCTCTGCCTCGCTTCGCGCCTGAGGCTCTCAAAGCGAATCAAGCACTGGTTGACTTGCTGGGCGGAATTGCGAAGCGCAAGAAAGCGACTCCTGCTCAGATCGCACTCGCCTGGCTGCTCGCACAGAAGCCGTGGATCGTTCCGATTCCAGGGACGACGAAGTTGAACCGCTTGGAAGAGAACATTGGTGCCATGGCGGTGGAACTGACGGCTAACGATCTGCGCGACATCGATGCCGCCGCATCCAAGATCACGGTAGAAGGTGCTCGCTATCCGGAACGCCTGGAGAAAATGACCGGTCTGTGAAAGGAAAGTCAGAGTCTATGTACAAGGCAAAAGCTTATTCCGCTGCCAGTGCGAAATCACCGATGGAATCCGCCACACCTCGGAGGCATGACTTACGGCGGCTACTCTGAGAGCATCGTCGTCGATCAGCGGTTTGTGCTGCCTGTGCCTGCGAACCTCAGTCTGACAAAGGAGCGTATATGCCAACTCGAAACGACGCTCTCAAAGAGAGCCTATCCCGATCTGGCGAAATTAAGATCAGCGTCACCGGCCGAAAATCAGGGCGTACTATCTCGATCCCGATCTGGTTCGTCTTGGACGGAGACAAAGTTTACCTGCTGCCGGTGCAGGGATCGGATACGCAGTGGTACAAGAATGTGCTGAAGAATCCGTCGATCCGAATCGCTGCAGGTAGCGTGGAGGCTGAATCTAAGGCCGTTCCTATTACTGAGGCCAAAGAGGTAGCGTCCGTGGTGGAGAAATTCCGAGCCAAGTACGGGAAAGGCGACGTGAAGAAGTACTATTCGAAGTTCGATGTTGCCGTCCTGGTCCAGATGCACTGATTCGTAGCCTTTAGGCATGCATTATGATCGCCGCTTGCAATAGAGCGCAAAGCGAGTGCCAGGCGAGTATAAGATGTCCGTTACAGGCCAGCTATCCGGCTGAGGCACGAGAAACTGGGGAGTTTTCACTCACGAAAATCATCCGTATTCTGAAGTTCCGTTGGAGGGATTTTCTTATGATCACGCTGAATGTGAATGGAGTCCGGCACGAGGTCCAGGCGCCGGACGACACTCCGCTCCTTTATGTTTTACGCAACGATCTGCAGTTGATCGGTCCGCAGTTCGGCTGCGGGCTCGCACAATGCGGGGCCTGTGCCGTTCTGGTGGATGGCAAAGAAGTGCGTTCCTGCATTACGCCGGTCGCGAGCGTGGTAAACCAGGAAATCACCACGCTCGAAGGTCTGCCTGCAAGGTGGGCGAAGCAGAAGAGGCTTTCGGCGGAAGAAGCGAAGAATACGCTTCACCCGGTGCAGCAAGCCTGGATCGAGGAGCAAACGCCGCAGTGCGGGTTTTGCCAGAACGGCATGATGATCAAGGCCACCGAACTCCTCGAAAGCAACCCTCATCCGACTCTCGCGCAAATCAAAGAAGCGTTCACTACGTCCGGACCTTCGCCCAATCTGTGCCGCTGTGGGACCTACGTTGCGATCATTGAAGCCGTACAACATGCCTCCACGATCATGGCGAACGGGAGGTAAGCGATGGCAACCATGAGCGAAAAGCCGGGGCTTGGTTTCGTGCCGACGTTATCCCGCCGTCAGTTCGTAAAGGCGGGTGGCGCTCTCGTCGTAGGGTTCAGCCTGGTTGGTCCGGAAATTCTAAAGGGCGATGCCGCGAAACCAGCTATGCTGAAGAATTCGATCGATCCCACGCTCCTCAGTTCCTGGATCGAGATTCACCCCGACAACACGATCCTGATTCGCACCGGGAAGAACGATTTCGGACAAGGCACAACCTTTACGGCCTACCGGCAAATTGTTGCCGATGAATTGAGCGTGTCCTTCGAAGCGATCACCACCGTCGTGACCGGGGACACCGATCGCACGCCGGACGGCAGCGGTGCCTTCGATTTCCTCGGCCGTGGAGTGCCGAACATCCGGAAGGCGGCCGCCTATACCTACCAGGCGCTGCTCGGCCTCGCGTCAGAGCGGCTCGGCGTGCCGAAGGAAAGGCTGGCCGTGAAGGACGGGGTCGTCTCGGGAGGTGGCAAGAGCGTCTCGTACGGCGACCTCGTCAAGAACCAGCAGTTGAAACTCACGATCCCTGTGAAGGGAGAACTCACCAGCATCATGGGATTAACAATCGACGGCAATCCGCCGATGAAGCCGGTCAGCGAGTACACGGTCATCGGCAAGTCATTCAAGAATTCCATCATCCGCTCGAAAGTGGCTGCCAAGGAAACCTGGGCGACTGATGTTCGCCTACCGGGCATGTTGCACGCGCGGGTAGTGCATCCGAAGACGCTCGGCTCAACTTTGATCTCTGCCGGTGGGGTCGACAAAACGAAGTTTCCGAATTCACAAGTCATTGTGAAGGGCAATTTTCTCGGAGTGGTCGCTCCCACGGAATGGGAGGCAATTCAGGCTGCCGACCAGGTAGCCAGCGCCACCAAATGGACGGAGTGGAAGGGTCTGCCGGGCAACGCAAAACTTTATCAGCACCTTCGAGAAGAAGCGGATTGGAAAAGCGCGCCCGCGACGAAGGGCGATGCCAACAAAGGTGATGCCGGTCCCGCGCTGGCGGCGTCTCACAAGAAGCTGGCCGCGACCTATCAGCTCTCCTACATGAAGCATGCACCGATTGGCCCAACCATGGCCGTCGCCGATGTCAAGCCGGATGGCACGGTGCACATTTATACGCACAACCAGAATCCGCAGGAGCTTCGGGGCGAAATTGCGATGATGTTGGGCACCACCCCCGATCACGTAATCGTGCATGCCTATCCCGGACCAGGCCACTATGGAAGGTCCAATGGGGGAAACGCTGGCGCGGAAGACGAGGCGGTAATCTTGTCGCAATCAGTTGGCAAGCCCGTACGCGTGCAGTGGATGCGCGCCGACGATATGCAGTGGTCCACGCAATCGGCGGCTGCGTTTTCCGACGTACAGCTGGCCATCGACGATAAAGGCAAAATGTCCGCCTATCAAGTCGACCACTACATGCCCCCAATGCAGGATGACCGTCCAATTGGCGCGGTCCTGGCAGGGCTGCCCACGATGCCGGCTCCCGACGTCCACTCTGATTTCATCACGTCGACGGTCAACAACATTTCCGATCCCTGGGTCTACGCTCGTGTTCCGAATGTGATGGAGCGCGGCCACGGCACGTTCCAGGTGGGACAGAAAGCTTCGCCCCTCGCCGTCGGTCTGCGCGATCACAGCATGCGTACGCCGGTGCAGTTTCAGCAGAACTATCCCCGCGAACTGGCGATCAGCGAAGCAGCGGCGCTGGCAGGCACGGACGCCCTGCAGTTCCGTCTGGACCACGCCAGCGAAGAACGCGTAATCGGTGTGCTGAAAGCAGTGCGCGATGCTTCCGGTTGGGACACCCGTCCCTCGCCACGTCCGGCTCCTGTATCCACCGGATCAACACCGGTGCGGGGGCGTGGAGTCTCGCTGATGTTTCGCAATCTGACCTACTGGGCTTGCGTTTGCCAGATCGCAGTCACTCCCAGTACAGGTGCAATCGTGGTCGAGAAGTGCACGCTTGCCGTGGATCCCGGCATCGTCATCAACCCCATGCAACTGAAGCGGCAGGTTGAAGGCGGCGCGGTGATGGGAATCAGCCACGCACTTTTCGAAGAAGTAACATTCGACGAGAGTGGCATTACCACCGATGACTGGACCAGCTATCCGATCCCGACCATGGCAGACATTCCCGAGATTAAAGTCGTACTGATCAACAACCCGAAAGTCGGCACGTATGGCGGAGGATCGGAAGCCCCGAACGCGCTCGCTGCCCCAGCGATCGCAGCGGCCCTCCACGACGCAACCGCAAAGATGATTCGGCGGCTTCCGATGAAACCCGCGTACGTGCAGGCGCTTTTGAAAACTTAACCCAGAGCCGGGGTGGGTCAACCTGCGCTGGAGCCATGATTATGATTACAAAAGTGGGTATTCTCGAAACCGCGAAGAGCAACGGCAAAGGCCCGTCTTCGTTCGGAGAAGACAAGTTTGCGGGCGTAAAAGAACCCGATACAGCGCATTTAGGTCGCCTGATCGCTGCCTATGCTCCGCACGACGGCAGTTTCGAGCTGCGCGTCCCGGGCCTGCACGCGAATCGGTTTTCACGAGCCAACAAGGAGTGTGTCCACGTCCTCCGGTTGCCTTCGTTGTGCATCGCCGCACAAGGAGCGAAGACCGTCATCGTAGGGGACGAAGTCTACGAGTACAACCCGTCGCGCATGATCGTGTTCTCCGTTGCCTTGCCGGTTGCAGCCCAGGTTACGCAAGCCAGCCATTCCTCGCCCTACCTTTCCCTCAAGCTGGATCTCGATCCGCACAAAATTGCCGAGCTGGTGTTGAAGGTGTACCCGCACGGCTTGCCTCCAGCCCAGGAGCGCAGCGCCGTTTACGTCACTCCAGTCGACGCGAGCATGATCAATGCCGCAACGAGGTTGATGGAGTGTCTAGGGCAGCCGGGAGACGCTGAACTGCTCGCCCCGCTGGTGATCGATGAGATCTTGATCCGGCTCCTGCGCAGTCCCATTGGGGTTCGCGTCGCGCAGATGGGCTTTGCAGAATCCAGCGTGCACCGAGTGGCAAAGGCCATTTCATGGCTGCGTGAAAACTTTTCTCAACCCATGAAGGTCGAGGAGCTGGCAGGGCTGGTCCACATGAGTGTTTCGTCTTTCCACGAGCACTTTAAGTCCGTCACTTCGATGAGCCCGCTGCACTATCAAAAGGTGTTGCGACTGCAGGAGGCGAGGCGCCTCATGTTATCGACGGTCATGGACGCGGGGGCTGCGAGTCAGCGCGTGGGCTATCTAAGCGCTTCTCAGTTCAGCCGAGAATACAGCCGCTTCTTCGGGAGTGCGCCGAGCAAGGACATCTCCAGATTGCGTCAAGAGACTGGAATGTGGGCCTGACCGTGGTTATCAGCGACAACAGGCGATAGCTCTCACGGATCGCCCTAGCCAAAGATTTCGCCCTTATTCGATGCCCAGTTGTCTCTGGATTTGCTCCAGCGACGCGCCTTTCGTCTCCGGAACCATGGTCATGACCCAGAGAAGCTGAAGCACCATCATGCCGGCAAAAAACGAGAAAACGTAGCCGATCGGGAAGGACGAAACCATCTTCGGGAAGAAAGTAGTGAGCAATGCGGCAAAAATCCAGTGTGTGCCGCAGCCGAGGCTCTGGCCCTCAGCGCGATGGCGATTGGGAAATATTTCGGAGATGAAAACCCAGATCACCGCTCCTTGACCGATCGCGTGTGCGGCGATGAAGGCGAAGATGCAAGCCGGCACGATCAAGTAGTGGCCGGTAAAGAAAGCCCATGCGACGAGACCAAGCGAGGTGATGTAGCCGAACGAGCCGATATAAAGAAGAGTGCGCCGGCCCAGCCGGTCAATCAGCCAGAGTCCGACGAAGGTAAAAATCAGATTGGTAAATCCAATTCCGATCGATTGCAGCAGCGCGGCTTTTGCGCCCAGCCCGGTAAGTTCGAAGATGCGGGGAGCGAAGTACAAAATGGCATTGATGCCGGACATTTGATTGAAGAATGCAATCAGGAACGCGAGCAGGATTGGTTTACGAAGACGCGCGGTCCAGAAATGACCAGAGGATGATTTTTGTTCCGAAGCCGTCGCAGCCATAATCTCGTCTGCCTCGGCCGCGATCTGTGTCTTCGGGGCCTCAGGCTCGATGCGCTGCAACACTTCGAGAGCAGACTCGCGGTCGCCCTTTCTACTGAGCAGCCAGCGGGGGCTTTCCGGAAGACCAAAACAAAATATCGCGTAGAGCAACGACGGAAACGCAGCCACGCCCAGCATCCAGCGCCATGCGTTATCGCCGACGCCCGCTAACAGCGCATTCGATACGTAAGCGATCAGGATGCCGAAAACAATGTTGAACTGGAACATGCCGGCAAGCTGCCCGCGATGCTTAGGCGGTGCGATCTCCGAGATATACATCGGAGCGACGACGGTAGAGATGCCGATGCCCAAACCGCCGATCACGCGAGCCAGGATGAAAATGGCTACATTCGGCGCCAAGCCTGAGCCAACCGCACCAACAAAGTAGAGAACGCCGATCCAGAGCAGCGTGGCTTTGCGGCCGAATCGGTCAGCGGGCCAGCCGCCAAGCAAGGCCCCAACGACCGTTCCGTAGAGGGCGGAGGCCATGGCGATGCCGTGCAATCCGGGGCTCAGGCCCCAAAGTGTTTGGATTGTTTTTTCGGCGCCGGAAATAACCACCGTATCGAAACCGAAGAGAAATCCGGCGAGCGCTGAGGTGAGCGACCAGAAGAAGATGCGACCATTCATAAGTTGGCGGAGAAAGTGCCTACCAAAGACTGCTGCGACTCATTCGCGATCCGGCTTGTACTATACGCCAAGGACGACGGCCAAGAGCTGAGAGACCTGAACTTACCCCTTGGTCAGCGGGTATCCCTTTTCCCGCCAGTCGCGAATCCCGCCGTCCATCGAGATGACGTTTCTGTAGCCCATCTTCTGCAGATTGTCGGCGGCCAGCGCCGAACGGAATCCCCCGCCACAGTAAAGCACAATCTCCGCATTGAGATCAGGCACGCGCGCCTCAATGTCACGCTCGATGATCCCTTTGCCCAGGTGAATTGCGCCCGGCAGATGATCCTTGGCGAATTCGCTTTCTTCCCGCACGTCTACCAGCAGAAACTTCTCACCGTGATCGATCTTCCTCTTCACTTGCTCGACATTCGTTTCGCGAACTCGCGTTTTGGCATCGTCCACAATTTTCAGAAACCGCGGTGGATGTTGATGGGCCATAAGTTCTCCTTCCAGTCCGAGTTGCGAACATATCGTACCAAGCGGACGACATTCATGGAACGCCGAAGCCGAAAGCCGAAGCTCTGTCCCGCCCTTCAATTTCTCAGTTAGCATGATCAGGTGCAGGAGAAGGAATCAAGCAGGAAGATCGGATTGGCCCGGACCTTGTCAAAGCTCGGGTACTGTTCTCGATCGATGGCGGCAGAGTTGATTCGCTCTGGACGCGTGGCCCTTGGCGGGAAAATACAGCGCGATCCGGAGACGCCCGTATCGGCTAAGCGAGATCAGATCACGGTGGACGGGAAACTGGTTGAGCGGCAGAAAAAAGTCTATCTCATGCTGAATAAGCCGCGTGGCGTAGTTACAACTGCGTCGGACGAGAAGGGGCGCGACACTGTGTACGCGACGTTGAACTTATCTCCTGGCGGCGACGCGAATCGGTCGCGCGAAGGATTGCCGTGGGTTGCCCCAGTCGGTCGCTTGGACAAGGCAAGTGAAGGTTTGTTACTCCTTACCAATGATTCCGAGTGGGCTGCGCGCATTACCGCTCCCGAAACGCATTTGGATAAGACTTATCATGTGCAGGTGCGAGCCATTGCAGATGATGAGTTTATCCGCGCGCTGGTTCGGGGAGTGAAAACAAAAGACGGTGAAGTACTGCGGGCGAAGCGGGCTCGCCGATTGCGAGCTGGTCAGAAGAATTGCTGGCTTGAAATTGTTCTGGATGAAGGAAAAAGTCGTCACATTCGGCGCATGCTGGAAGCCATGGAGGTTGAAGTGTTGCGGTTGATCCGAGTCGCCATTGGGCGGCTGGACTTGAGGGCTCTCGCGAAAGGCGAACACCGGGCCCTTAGCATCGATGAGAAGCGAATGCTCGATCGAGCCATCGGAAAGAGAAGTTCATGAACGACGTGACATTTCTTTCCGCCCTATCGATGGCCGAGCTCATCCGGAAAAAGAAAATCTCCCCACTCGAACTGGTCAATGCGCATTTGGCGCAGATCGAAAGATTACACCCAAAACTAAACGCCTTTGTGCAAGTCGATGCGGAGCGGGCGCGGCAATCCGCCCAGGGTGCCGAGTCCGCCGTGATGAACCTCGCAGCGCTTGGTCGGCTGCACGGCGTTCCACTCAGCATCAAGAGTTCATTCGCCGTGGAGGGCCTCCGCTGCGAGGCCGGGACCCGCCTGCGCACTGGGTTTATTGCGCAGCAAGATGCTCCGCTTGTCACACGGCTGAAGAATGCCGGCGCAATCATCCTGGGCACAACTAACACCCCTGAGCTCTTGATGGCGTGGGAGACCGACAATTTGCTTTACGGCCGAAGCAACAATCCCTGGGACCTGGATCGCACGCCCGGTGGCTCCAGTGGCGGCGAAGCGGCGGCGATTGCTGCGGGCATGTCCGCTGGTGGCGCAGGCAGTGACGGCGGTGGATCGATTCGCGTGCCGGCTCACTTCACCGGCATATGTGGATTGAAGCCCACTCCAGGCCGCATTCCTTCGACCGGACATTTTCCCGTGTCCGCGGGCCCATTTGCATCCATCGGCGTTGTCGGTCCTATGGCCCGCACAGCTGCAGATCTGAAAATTCTTTTCGAGATCATGCAAGGCCCCGACGTCGGAGATACGAATGCCGCGCCGGTACCCCTGCGCTGGCCAAGGGAAGAGGAAAGTCGAAAACTGAGAATCGGTTATTTCGAAGACGACGGCCGCACTCCTGTCACCGCAGAAACCCGCGCCGCTGTCCGCACCGCGGCAGAAGTCCTGCGGAGCAGCGGTTTTCAGGTGGAACCATTTCAACCGGAAGGTCTGGAGGAGGCGCGGCAACTGTGGTGGAAGTATTTCGTGGTTGCCGGTGGCATGCTGCTCAGGCCGATGTTCAAGGATCGCGAGTCTGATCTCAGCCCGATTCTGAAGCAGTTTCTGGAATGGTCCGCGGCGCAGCCGGCGCATACCGGACGCACGCTGCTCGACACCTGGATTCGCCGCGATGCGCTTCGTGCGCAATTCTTTACGCAAATGGAGAAGTATCCCATCCTGCTATGCCCGGTTGCCGCTGTTCCGGCTTTTCGACACGGAGAGCGCAGCTGGCTGATTGATAACAAAATGGTCGACTATCTCGATGCCTGGAGCTATACAGAATTCTTTAACCTGCTGGGCAATCCCGCTGTTGTGGTTCCGGTCGGTCAATCGTCTGAGGGCCTGCCCATCGGCGTGCAGATCGTTGGGCGTCCGTGGGAGGAAGAACAGGCGTTGTCCGTTGCAGCTGCCGTGGAAAAAGAATGCGGGGCATGTAGAGTGCCGCCTCTTGCGTGAGTGTGTTCTGCTGTCGGTAGTATTTTTGCACTATTCCATCCGTCAGGCCGCATGAGTACCTTGATTCGCACGCGGTTTTGCGCACTGTGGGCCAACTCCGCGCCGCAGGTGCGTTGGCTGTTTCCGATGCGAATAAACTCCCGATCAGAAGGTTTCCTCGGCAGGGCCTTGCCCTGGCTACTTTTATTTCTCGTAATCTCTGCAGCGTACCTATATGCCTTCCCGCAGCCGAATCTTTTTTATGCTGCCGTGGTGCTTCTGCACGCGCTGGCAGGGGTGATCGCAGCAATCCTGCTGCTCCCTGCACTTTTTCGTCTTCTCCTGAATGGAAGTTTTATCCAGCGAGCCGGTTGGTTTCTTATTGCGGCGGGAGCGGTTCTAGGACTCATGCTCATCAAGACTGGCACGCCACGCACGGAATGGAAGTGGCTCTACCTGCACATCCTGATCTCGCTCGCCGGGGTCGGCCTTCTGATTTCGCCCAAGCTGGGGGAGCGGCCTTGGACGGCCATAGGTGCGGGCGCAGCGGCCCTGCGCGCAGCGGTTTGTCTCTTGCTGCTTGCAGCCCTTGGCTACGGAGCGCATTACATCCGCGGGAGCTGGCAGACGCGTGTCCGCATTCAAAATCCTACGATTCCGCCCGACACCATGAATGGCGAAGGCGATGGGCCTGAGGGTTCGTTTTTCCCAAGCTCCGCGCAGGTTTACGGTGAGCAGAAAATTCCCAGCAAGTTCTTCATGGAGTCGGATTCCTGCAAGCGCTGCCATGAAGATATCTACAACCAATGGTTCAGTTCTGCGCACCATTTTTCTTCCTTCAACAACCAGTGGTACCGCAAAGCGATCGAGTATATGCAGGACACGGTCGGCACCAAGCCTTCGAAATGGTGCGGCGGATGCCACGATCCAGCAGTGCTGTACAGCGGCTTGATGGATACTCCGATCAAGCAAATCGTACATCGTCCGGAATCCCAGGCTGGCTTGGGCTGCATGATGTGCCACTCCATCGCCAACGTGAAGAGCACCATGGGTCAGGCGGATTTCTACCTAGAGTATCCGAAGCTGCACGAACTCGCCGCCACGCAAAATCCGGTTGCGCGAGCCTTGCACGATTTTGTGATCCGGCTGAACCCTGAGCCGCACCGGCGTGTATTCCTCAAGCCGTTCATGAAAACACAGACGGCAGAGTTTTGTTCGACCTGTCACAAAGTTCATCTCGACGTACCCGTGAACCATTACCGGTGGCTTCGCGGCTTCAATGAATACGACAACTGGCAGGCCAGTGGAGTTTCCGGCCAGGGTGCGCGGTCATTTTACTATCCGCCCAAGCCTCAGCAGTGCGCCGATTGTCACATGCCGGCGGAGGCTTCGAAAGATGCTGGCAACGTCAATGGATTCGTGCATTCACATCGTTTTCCCGGAGCGAATACCGCTGTACCCACGGCGAATGAGGATGCCGCGCAGTTGAAGCTTACCGAGGGATTTCTGAAGAGTGGCGCGCTTACGGTAGATATTTTTGCTTTGTCGCCGGCGCAAGCGCCGTTGAAAACGGGCGCCACAACTCAATCAGAATTGGCTACAACATTTGCGGTAGGTGAAGAAGCGGAAACTAAGATCACTCCGGGTGCGGGCGGCGAAGTTGCGCCAGTCACCGCTCCGTTGAACCGCGTGCAGCCGACGCTGCGTCGCGGCGATACTGTTCGCGTGGATGTTGTGGTCCGCACCAAGAAGGTGGGACACTTTTTCCCTGGTGGCACGGTCGATGCCTATGACACGTGGCTTGAACTGAAAGGCATGGACGATAAAGGCCAGACTATTTTCTGGAGCGGCATGGTCGAGGACGACGGCAAAGGTCCGGTGGAGAAAGGCGCGCACTTCTATCGCTCGTTGCAGATCGACGCGCACGGCAACCCCATCAACAAACGTAACGCTTGGGCCACGCGAGCGACCGTCTATGTGCGGCTTATCCCGCCCGGTGCAGCCGACACCGTGCATTATCGCATGTTGATCCCGGAAAACGCCGGCAACAAGATCACCTTGCACGCTCGCCTCTGCTACCGGAAGTTCTCGTGGTACGGCACGCATGAAGCGTTCGCGGGACAGCCCGACCCGGGATCGCCGAACTCGGTTACCCCCGACTACGACGATCGTCCGACGGTGTTCACGGCATCGCTGAGCGGAGTTTCCGCCAAAGAAGAAAAGATTCCTGACCTGCCGATTGTCACGGTGGCAGAAGATGAAGTGACGCTGCCGGTCGTGGCACACAACGCTCCCGCGTTCCGTCCGCAGACGATCGCTCGCAAGGAAGAATGGCAACGCTGGAACGACTACGGAATCGGCCTGTTCCTGCAGGGGGATCTGAAGGCTGCTGCTGCGGCGTTCCAAAAAGTAACGGAAGCTGATCCGAGCAATCCCGACGGCTGGGTGAATATTGGCCGCTGCGCCGTGCAGGAAGGGGACATGGAGCGCGCCCGCACCGTGCTTGAGAAAGCGCTGGCGCTCTCTCCAAATCTGGCGCGAGCGAACTATTTCTATGCACGCGTGCTGCGATCTGACGGTGACTACGATGGCGCGGTCGCTCGCTTGCGCATAGTTCTCAACCAATATCCACGAGACCGCGTCGCGCTGAACGATCTGGGGCGCGTTCTCTTCCTGCAACGCAAATATGAAGAAGCGGTGAAGACTCTGCAGTCCGTGTTGGCCGTGGATCCCGAAGACCTGCAAGCGCATTACAACTTGATGCTTTGCTACAACGGATTGGGAAACGAGAAGCTCGTGAAGGAGCACGAGGCGCGCTACTTGCGGTTCAAGGCCGACGAATCGTCGCAGGCGATCACCGGCCCGTATCGCCGGTCGCATCCGGAAGATAACAATGAGCGTCAAGCCGTGCACGAACATGTTTCCGTGCCGCTGCCTGCGCTGAGCACGAACCATCGAGCAACGGCCGTCTCGGCTGGCTGGCCGCACAAAACGCAAGTGACGTCTTCCGCTGTTGTTGGCGGAGCCTCAAGATGAACTGCAAGTTCAGAGTGAGATTTATCAGACTTCTCTGCGTGTCTGCGTCTCTGTGGTTACTATTCTTGTCGCCGCAAACGAGCCAAGCCCAGCAGATTCACTTCCGCGACATAACCGCTCAAGCTGGTATTCGTTTCACGCACAATAACGGCGCGTTTGGAAAGAAGTGGCTGCCGGAAACCATGGGCCCGGGCTGCGCTTTTATCGACTACGACAATGATGGCTATCCCGACATTTTGCTCGTCAACGGCGAAGATTGGCCTGGACACCCGCACGGCGGCCTCACCACACCGAAGCTATATCACAACAACCGCGATGGAACGTTTACCGACGTAACCCGGAAGGCTGGTCTGGCCGTGCCCATGTTTGGATTTGGTGTTGCCGTCGGCGACTATGACAACGATGGCTTCGACGATATTTTCATCAGCGCGTTAGGCCAAAGCCGTCTCTTCCACAACAACGGTAACGGCACGTTCACGGACGTTACCAAGCTTGCGGGGATGCTGGGGCCGAATGAATTCTCGACCAGCGCCGCTTGGGTGGATTACGATCGCGACGGCAAACTCGATCTCGTCGTTGCAAATTATGTGCAGTGGACGGAGCAGACCGATCTGTACTGCACTCTCGACGGCGCGCATAAATCCTATTGCACGCCGGAGTCGTACAAAGGCACGTCAGTTCGTCTGTGGCACAATCTGGGTGACGGAAAGTTTGAAGATGCCACGCAGAAGGCTGGCCTGAGCGATCCCACGTCGAAAAGCCTCGGCATTACTATCCTGGATTACAACGCTGATGGCTGGCCCGACATTCTCATCGCCAACGACACGCAGCCGAACAAGCTCTACCTGAACAAGAAGAACGGAACCTTTGAGGAGAGCGGCGTGACGGCTGGAATCGGATTTAGCGAAGATGGCGTAGCCCGTGCTGGCATGGGCGTCGACGCCGCCGACTACGACCGCAGTGGTCACGCCAGCGTGATCATCACCAACTTCGCCAATCAGATGGCCTCGCTTTATCACAATGAAGGCAACGGCCTGTTCGTGGATGAGGCTCCACAATCGGAAGTAGGGCGATCCACGCTGGTTACGCTCGGATTCGGCTGTTTCTTCTTCGACTACGACAACGATGGCTGGCCAGACATTTTCGTTGCCGACGGCCACATCGAAGACGCGATCGAGCGAGTGCAGAAACGCGTTACTTACGCCGAGCCTGCGCATCTGTTTCGCAACCTTGGCGGCGGAAAGTTTCAAGAAGTAACTCCGCAGATGGGACCAGCCTTTGCTGCTCCGCGAGTGGCTCGGGGCGCAGCATATGCCGATACCGACAACGACGGGTTTCTCGATATTCTGATTATGACCAACGCCGGCCCGGCATATTTGCTCCACAACGAAGGCGGAACGAATCACAGTCTACGCCTGAAACTGGTGGGGACGAAATCGAACCGCGACGGCATCGGTGCGGTGGTACAACTAAGTTCAGACAATAACAAGGACAAGCAGTGGAAGATGCTGCGCTCCGGATCGAGTTATCTCTCGCAAAGCGAACTGGTGCTCACTTTCGGTCTGGGAGCGCAAACCAAAGCCGACAGCGTGGAGATTCAGTGGCCCAGCGGACAGCTGGATAAGCTCACGAATGTGATCGCTGGACAAACCGTTACAGTTCAGGAAGGGAAGGGCGTAGTAGCGAATCGGCCGTACACCAAGGTGGCACTATCCACTAGAAAATGAGAATTGCATTCTAGAGTGGGCGTGCTCGAGGTCGTTGTGTGACGATTTTCAGTTTTGTCTCGAACGCAGTTACCGATGGCGACTAGCAACCTGGTCAAGAGTTTAGGGCAACTCTATAACAACATACCTCAGAGTATGGGAGATACCGAGTACAATCGCGCTATCCGCAACAAGGGGGAGCTCGGACGTGTTCGACGGAGGCTTCCATGCTTGATCGTCAGATCAAGGTTAGGTTATTGGTCGACCTCTCGCAGTACCACTGTCAACTGACGAAGGGCATTGAGGGAATTACAGTCGGCTCCTATGGTTCTTGGAGCAAGGCAAGCGACCGTTTTGTCGGGGTCCGATTCACGAATATCGGAACGTTTGACATTCTCTGGCAATCGCTCGAAGTCACGGATCAAGAGTTCTTGGCCGAGCGTGAGACGAGGGAGGGAGCAAAACTGAAAGCTTTGAAAACGGCGACAAATGTGGTCCGCAGTATGGGGCCACGTGGAGGCTTCAAGTACTTGAGTTATCAATACATCGACGAAAACGGCGTTCGGTGTTTTGAGTCCATCGGGAGCAGCGAAGAAAGTGACAAACTAACTGATTTCTTTCGCAAGAATGGAATTACGATGCGTAATGAGATCTCGAAATAGCCTCGTACAAGCCTTTAATGTATCCCTTTCCTTCGAGTACAGGTTCTCAATCGAATGACACCGCGAATTTCAATTGCTGTCGCTGGCGCGCTGTTGGCCACGTTTGGCTTGTTCCCAAGTCCACCTCAGAGTCCAGCGAAAGGCGACCCCGTCGAGGCTGCGCGCCTGAACAATCTCGGAGCGGCCTACATGAACCAGCAGCTTTTCGAGAAGGGATTGAAGTCCTTCCAGCAAGCCGCCGAACTCGATCCCACGCTGACCATGGCGCGGTTGAATGAAGGCATCGCTCTGCTCAACATGCAGAAGATTGACGATGCCAAAATCGCGCTGGAAGATGCGCTGAAGCAGGATCCAAAGAATCCGAACGCCTGGTACAACCTCGGCCTGCTGGCCAAAAATACAGGCGACGCCCAGGCCGCGATCGAGGCCTTTCATCACGTAGTCGAGATCGACCCCAACGATGCGGACACATGGTATTTCCTGGGTACTGCCTACGTGCAGGCGAAACAGTTTCCGCAGGCCATTGATGCCTTCCAGCACGCGCTGCAACTCAATCCACTGCACGCCTCCGCTGAGTTCGGACTCTCACGCGCTTATCAGCAATCCACCGATATCGACCACGCCCGCGAGCACCTGAAGAAATTTCAATACATCACGCAAAATAAAATCGGCGCGCCCATGAGCCTGGCCTACGGCGAGCAGGGCCAGTACTCGCGCGCAGTGGAATCACCGTCAGCGGTGTTGAAGGCGCCAGCGCAGATCAAGGTGCGGTTTGTGGATGTGACGGCGGAGGCGGGATTGATCTCCAAATCTGTTAATGATTCCGCGAATGCCGCAGAAGCTGGAGCCTGCTTCCTGGACTATGACAACGACGGCAAGATTGATCTCTTTCTACCCGACAACGGAGCACAAGGAGGCATGTCGCTTTACCACAATTTAGGAAACGGAAGGTTTGAGGATGTGACCAGGCAAGCCGGGTTGAGTCCCACGATGCGGGGAGGGGGCTGCACGACGGGAGACTACGACAATGACGGTTTTACTGACATCGCAGTCACAGTGAACGCGGAGCCGAGACTCTTCCATAATCAAAAGAACGGTACATTTAAGGACGTCACCGCGGCCGCGGGTCTTTCAGCAAAAGATACGACAGGCGGGATCCCGGGGCGCTCGTTCGGCAGAGGGGCGAGCGCCTTGACTTTCATCGACTATGACCACGATGGCGACCTGGATCTCTTCACGACGTGCTCGCCTGTCGTATGCCAGTCCCCGGGTTCGGCTAATGAGATGTGGCGTAACAACGGAGATGGGACCTTCACGAACGTTACGCGCGAGACGGGATTAAGCGACGGAGTCGACGGCGGTTACGGTGCTGTTGGCACAGACTATAACAATGACCGGGCGGTCGATATCGTTGTGGCCGCTGGTGGGGTTGGCATAGGCTCGCCCAGTTCAACGACGCTTTTCCCTAATCCGCGAGAAGGACGATTTGTTCGACACGATCTGATCCACCCCATCCCCGCGAACCCAGCTGTCGGAGTTGCTGTTCTTGATTTCGACCACGATGGTTGGATGGACCTCGCCTTTACGCATACGAACGCACCTGGTCTCACACTCTGGCGCAATAACCACGGCAAGTCATTCGACCGCGTCTCTCTGCCTGAAACCAACTGGGTCCGCGCTTACGGCGTGGCCGCCTTCGACTACGACAACGATGGCTGGGTCGACCTGGTCGCGGTTGGCGAAACGAAAGAAGGCAAGGGCGAGATCAAGCTGTTCCGCAATCTCGGAGCGGATGGTTTCAAGGATGTCACCGCCGACGTTGGCCTCGACAAAATTCAGCTCAAAAATCCCCGTGCCATCATCACCGGGGACTACGACAACGATGGCACTACCGATCTGCTGATCACGCAGAATCACGGTCCTGCGGTTCTGCTGCGCAATGAAGGCGGCAATCAGAATCACTGGCTACGCCTTTCGCTCAAGGGACTGAACGACAATAAGAGCGCCATCGGCACCAAGGTGGAAGTGTTCGCGGGGGGTAACCGGCAGAAGTTTGAGATTGCTGGTTCGAACGGATACCTGGGACAAAACTCGACTGACATCGTGGTAGGGCTCGGCGACTCGAAAGAGGCCGACATCGTGCGAATGACTTGGCCGACGGGCGTGCTGCAAGATGAGATCCACGTTGCCGGGGACAGGCAGCAGAACTACCTCGAGATGGATCGTCGCGGCAGTTCCTGTCCCACGCTTTTCGTGTGGAATGGCAAGCGTTATGAGCTTGTCGCCGACATGCTGGGCGCGGGTGTTGTCGGACACTGGATTGGACCCGGGCAGCGCGACGTTCCGCGGCCCGTGGAATACATCAAGATCGATCGCAACACGATTCGCGAGAAAAAAGATTCCCGCCCTGTCGCTGCAGACGACGCAGCGACAAGGACGGGGCACCCGACTCTTAGCTTCCGATTTATGGAGCCGCTGGAGGAAGCCGTCTATCTTGATCAGACGCGCCTACTGGCGGTGGATCATCCGGCAAATGTTGATGTTTATCCCAACGAATATTTCGCGTCGAATCCGCCGTATCCGGAATTCAAGGTAGTGGTGAGCAAGAGCGAAGACGCGCGTCCGCCCGCGGGCGCGTGGGATGAGCACGGCCAAAATGTGTTGCCTGATCTTCTGGCGCATCGCTATTTCGGCGATTTCGCTTTAACGCAGTTTCAGGGTTTTGCCAAGCCGCACAGTCTGACACTTGATCTGGGTGAGCCTTACCGGGGCGGCCCGCTGTGGTTGCTGATGCATGGTGAAGTGGAATACTTCTCGGCCAATAGCATGTATGCTGCGTCGCAGGCCGGAGTGCTGGCCATCTCTCCTTTTGTGGAAGCGCTCGGCGCAAACGGGAAATGGGTGCGCGTAGAAGACGATATGGGATTCCCGGCTGGCGGTCCGCGTACGATGAC
>Ga0209656_10000602_pt1 | contig 23725 bp, 21 predicted proteins | sample BogFormECP12_OM2_FD_188239 | JGI IMG/M metagenome (GOLD analysis project Ga0209656, IMG submission 188239) | Bog forest soil microbial communities from Calvert Island, British Columbia, Canada - ECP12_OM2 (SPAdes) (version 2) | ecosystem: Environmental > Aquatic > Freshwater > Wetlands > Bog ... | reverse complement strand
CCGGATCACGCTGTTCGAGCAGTCCACCGACACCCGGCCGGACGAGCTGAAGGAGCAGGGGGTGCGGCCCCGGGTCTGGTTCGGCGAGCGCTGGATCACCTCGGTGTTCGACCTGTTCGAGGAGAACCTCCGGTACTTCCCCGCGCTGCTGCCGATCTGCGAAGACGAGGACCCGCTGGCCACCCTTGACCGCGGGGACATCCCGCAGCTGGCCGAGATGAGCCTGCACAACGGGACCGTCTACCGCTGGAATCGTCCGGTTTACGGCGTGGTCGGCGGACGGCCGCACCTGCGGGTGGAGAACCGGGTGCTGCCGGCCGGTCCCACGATCGCCGACGTGGTGGCCAACGCCGCGTTCTACTACGGCCTGGTGCGGTCGCTGGCCGAAGCGCAGCGGCCGATCTGGACCCAGATGTCCTTCACCACCGCCGCCGAGAACCTGCACGAGGCCGCGCGGCACGGCCTGGAGGCCCAGCTGTACTGGCCGGGCGTCGGCGATACGCCGGTGTCCGAGCTCATCCTGCGCCGCCTGCTGCCGCTCGCCCGCGAGGGGCTCGGCCACTGGGGTGTGGACGACGCCGTGGCCGGCCGGCTGCTCGGCATCATCGAGCAGCGCTGCCTGACCGGGCAGACCGGCGCCGCCTGGCAGATGGCCACAGTAGCCGAACTGAGCTCCGGCAGCGGGCTGGGCCGCCGGGAGGCGCTACGCCAGATGACCCAGCGGTACATCGAGCACATGCACTCCAACGAGCCGGTGCACACCTGGTCGGTGGGCTTAGGCCCGGGTTAGCCCGCAGAGAGCTTAGCCAGCACTGGTTAACCTGCTCCTCCCACCGCGATCAGCCCGACGCAGGCGGCCGCGAGGACGAGCCCGGCCAGCCGCAGCGCGGTCAGCCGCTCGCCCAGCACGGTCCGGGCCAGCACGATCGTCACCGCGGGGTAGAGCGAGGTCAGCACGGCGGTGACCGCCAGGAAACCCTCGTGGGTGGCGAAGAAGAACAAGATGGTGCCGGCCGCCCCGGCCGCTCCGGTGATCACCGCCAGCAGCCGCGGCCGGGTATTGGGCAGCCGGAGGTTGCGCGTGACCGCGGCCACGGCGAGAGCCGCCGCGAGTTCGGTGACCGTCGTGGCGGCGACCGGCCACAGGCCGCTGCCCGAGCCGGCCCGGTCGAGCCCGATGAAGAGCAACGCGAAACACGCCCCCGCCACCAGGCCCGCGGCCGCTCCCGCGATCGGCCGTCCTGCGGTGCCCCCGGAGGCCGCGCTCGCGGTGGCCCCGGAAGTCGCGCTCGCGGTGGCCCCGGAAGCCGCGCTCGCGGTGGCGCCGGAAGTCGCGCTCGCGGTGGTTCCGGAGGCCGCGCTCGCGGCGGTGCCGACGATGGCCGGCAGCGCCAGCACGATCCCGGTCAGCGCCAGGGGAGTCGGCCGCTCGCCGAGCAGCAGCCCGGCAAGCACCGAGAATCCCGCTGTACCGACCGCGCTGATCGGCCCGGCGACGCTGAACGCCGCATGCCGAAACCCAAGGTACAGCGCGAACGCACCCGTGGTGCCGCCCAGGCCGGCCACGGCCCCCCAGGCCAGGGCGGCCGCACCGGGCGGATGAGACGCGGCGAAGGGCAGCGCTGCCGTCACGACCATCGCGCTGACCGCCGAGGCGAGCAGCGTGACCTGGATGACTCCGGCGCTGCGGGAGGCGAGCCCGCCCGCGAAGTCCGAACCGCCGTAGCCGATCGCGGCCGCCACCGCCAAGACGATGGCTAGCACGCCCGCGTGGCCGCCGGGCGCCTCAAGACGCCTGCTTGGCGGCCGGGCTGCCGGCCGGATAGAAGACGCCGAGCACCTCCAGCGCGCCCGAACCGGTGTTCTCCAGGCAGTGCGGCTGATACGGCGGCAGGTAGATCGAGGTGCCCGGCCCGATCTCGGCCGTGGTGCCTGACAGGTGCACCACGCCCCGCCCGGCCAGCACGTGCACCACCTCGTCGTAGGTGTGGTGGTGCGCCGGAGCCCGGCCCGGCGGGATCAGCCCGGCGAACTGCGTGATGGTGAGCCCCTCGCTTAGCAGCACCCGGAATTCTCGGTCACCGCTGCGCTCCGGCTCGCAGGCGGCCAATCGCACCACCCGCCGCGTCGGCCCGGCGCGGTCGGCCGGGTCGACGGCTCCGGCGCGCACGGTGACGGCCAGGATCTCCAGATCCTGGCCCGGTTGCGCCTGGCACGCATAGCCGAGAGCGCCTTCGAGCCAAACTGCGGTACCGGGCGCCAGGGCGACGCGCCCGGCCCGTTCGGCATCTAGAACACCCGAACCGCTGATCACGTACCAGGCCTCGCCCCGCCCGCCCGCGGTTCCCGCGAACTCGGCCCCGCCCGCAGCCCCGGCCCCGCCCGCAGCCCCACCTCCCGCGCTCCCGGCGCCGCCCGCGAACCTGAGCCGCCGCTGGTGCAGGCCGCGGCAGCCGTGCCGGTCGTCGAGCATCTCCGTCGCCGTCACTCCCGGGCCGAGTAGGCTCGCCGGGACCTGTTCCGGTCTGCGCACGGCCGGTGCCGCCTGCCCGGTCGTCATGGCTGGGTGCTCATGGGCGAGTCACGGCGTAGTCGGCGCGGCGAGCCCGGCGGGTGCGCGCCCAGTACTCGAAGGTGAAGCCCGGCCACAGCGCCCGGTTGATGCCGTCGGCGTCGAGGTACCAGCTGTCGCAGCCGCCCTCGCTCCACACCGCCCGGCGGAGCCGCCGCTGCAGGGTGTCGTTGTAACGCCGCTGGGCCTGCTCGCTGACCTCGATCGTGTCCGCCCCGGATTTAGCCAGGATGCGCAGGCAGCTCAGCACGTGCTGGACCTGGCTCTCGATCATGAACACGACGGAGGTGTGCCCCAAGCCGGTGTTGGGACCGAGCAGCATGAAGAAGTTCGGGAATCCGGCGACCGTGACACCGCGGTACGCCTCCAGGTTCTCCGGCGTCAGCTTGCGGCCGTCGCGGCCGGCCACGTTGAGACTGGTGACGGATTCGACGACCTTGAAGCCGGTGGCGTAGATGATCACGTCGGCCGGGTGGGCCGTGCCGTCGGCGGCGACCACGCCGGTCTCGGTGATTTCCGCGACGCCCTCGGTGATCGGGTCCACGTTCGGCCGCTGCAGGGCGGGATAGTAGGTGGAGGACAGCAGGATCCGCTTGCAGCCGATCGTGTAGTCGGGGGTGAGCCGAGCCCGCAGTGCGGGGTCGGCGACCTGCTTCTCCAAGTGCCGCCGGGCCATCCGCTCCAGCGGGGCCATCAGTTTCGGGTTCACCGCGAAGCCGAGCGCCCTGGCCTCCATCAGCAGGTAGATGACGTCCCGGCACGCGCGGGCGGTCAGCGGTACGGTGTTGAACGCGGCCCGCAGCCGGGCCGGGATCTCCACGTCGGGCCGGGGATGAATCCACGGCGGGGTGCGCTGGAACACGGTCAGGTGCGCGGCCTGCGCGGCGATTTCCGGGACGAACTGGATCGCGGACGCGCCCGTCCCGATCACCGCGACCCGCTGGCCGGTCAGGTCGCAGGAGGGATCCCATCGCGCCGAGTGGAACGAGGCGCCGCCGAACGAGCCGGCCCCCGGAATGTCCGGGTACGAGGGCAGGTGCAGCGCGCCCGCGGCGGACACCACGGCCCGCGCCTGGTAACTGCCCACTTCGCCGTGCTCAACGGTCACGATGGTCCAGCGCCTGGTGTCGTCGTCCCAGTCCATCCGCTCGACCGTGCAGCCGTACCGGATGTGCTCGTCCACACGGTACCGGCGGGCGCACATCCGCAGGTAGTCCCAGATCTCCTGCTGCGGCGCGAAGAGCCGGCTCCAGTTCGGGTTCAGCTCGAAGGAGTAGGAGTAGAGCGGCGACGGCACGTCGCACGCACAGCCCGGATACTGGTTGTCGCGCCAGGTCCCGCCGAGATCATCGCCCTTGTCCAGGATGAGGAAGTCATCGAATCCCGCCTTCTTCAGCGCGATCCCCATCCCGATTCCGCCGAACCCGGCTCCCACGATCACGATCCCTGGCATGTCTGGACGATAACCCAGGACAGCGCAACTAGCCATGACGCCTTCTCTGGTCACATCCCCCTCGCCCCGGCCCCCCCTCGCCCCGGCCCCCCTCGGCGCCGTCGCCTCTCGCTGGGTCACGTTCCCCTTCGCCGCCGTCTCCCCTCACTGTCGCCTCCCCTTCGCCGCCGCCTCCCCTTGCTGTCGCGGCCCCTTCGCCGCAGCGGCGCGTCACTCCAGTCACTGTCGCCTCTTTATTCGAATATTGCTCCTTATCGGTAATTCGATGGCGATCTACCGCGTGATTCGCTATCATGTTCTATAAAGATCCTTATTCCGAACGGGTGGTGGTGTATGCACTCGGGACCGGCTCCTGCGGACGGCGGGCGGGACGAGGACCCTGCCCAGCGCGTCCCTGAGTTCGAGGACTGGCAGCCTGTCATCACCCGCCCGGATCCGATGACCGAGGAGGAGTGGCTGGCGTCGCTGGACGCCACGGTTCGCGAGGACGAGCCGCCAGAGGATGAGGAGGAGCCTCTGGGGGAGCACGGCTGGGCGGAGATCGAGGCCCGTGCTGCGGCCCAGTTCGCCACCGGGCAGCCGTTGGATGTGATGCCCGGTCGTGCCGAGCTGGCGCAGTTCGCCGACGAGGCGGCCGGAGCGGATGACTCCTTCACCGGGGCTTCCGATGATGAGCTGCTGGGAGTGCTGCGCGCGTGGGACCGGGTCGAGGCCCACGCGGCGGCGCGGAAGTTCGCCGCGGTCGCGGAGCTTATGCGTCGCCGTCCGGCTCCCGGCACACTTGTTGAAGGGCCGGCCCGGATTCCTGCCGAGTGCGCGGAGTTCACCGTGTGCGAGCTGGTCACGGTGCTGGCGCTGTCCCGGTGGGACGCCGATGGCATGCTGAGCTTTGCGTATGACCTGGCGGTCCGGCTCCCCGGTACCAGGGCCGCCTTCACCGATGGCGTCGTCAACCAGGAGAAAGCCGAGATCATCGCCCGCGCCACCGCGGTGCTGACCCCGGAAGAGGCCCGCGCGGCGGAGGCCCTCGTCCTGGGCCGGGCCGGGCGGCTGACCCCCAGTGGACTGCGGTCGGCGATCGCCCGCGCCGTGATCCAGGTGGCGCCGGACAAAGCCCGCAAACGTCGCGAGATAGCGGCGAAGGAAGCCCGGGTGGAACGGTGGGCGGAGGTGTCGGGGAACGTTGGGCTGGCCGGGCGGGAGCTGCCCGCGGCTCAGGTGCTGGCCGCCGACCAGAAAATCACCGCGTGGGCCAGGCAGCTAAAGAAGGCCGGCCTGGAGGGCTCGATGGACGAGCTGCGGGCCCGCGCCTACCTGGACATGCTCCTCGGCACTGACTCCCGCCCCCGCCAGGACAATCCAGGCCAGGACGGCACCGGACCAGCCCCTGGCGGCGCGGCCCCTGGCGGACCAGCGGCCGGGGCGATCCCGGCCGGGTTCGCCGGGAAGGTCAACCTGATCGTCACGCTGGCCACCCTGCTCGACCTGGCCGACCGGCCCGGCGAGGTCCCCGGCATCGGCCCCGTCGACCCGTGGGTCGCCCGCGACTTGGCCCGCGCCGCCGCCCAGAACCCCCGGACCACGTTCTGCGTAACCGTGACCGACAAGGACGGGCACGCCATCGGCCACGGTTGCGCTCGGCCGGAACCCAAGAACCAGCAGAGGCACCGGGAGAAACATCGGCAACCCGGGCCGCGGGACGGCCCCGATCCGCCGTCTGGAATCGGAGCCAGGGACGGGCCAGGGTTCGCCTTCGCGGCCGCCGGCCAGCAGGGCCCGCCGGGCGGGTACGGGACCTGGCGGCTGCGGACCGGGGTCAGCGGACAGCGGGACCTCCTGGTCGCGCTCGACCCGATCGCCACCGGCGAATGTGATCACCGCTTTGAGGCCAGGGGCCACGATCCCGGGGTCAAGCTCCGGCACCTTTCGCAGATCCGGCATGCCACCTGCACCGGCCCGGGCTGTCGAAGGCCGTCAACGCAGGCCGATTTCGAGCACAACATCCCGTATGAGGCGGGTGGGAGGTCGTGTCTATGTAACGGCGGTCCGAAGTGCCGTTACGACCATCGGCTCAAGCAGCATCCGAAGTGGAAGGTCGAACAGCTCCCCGACGGCACGTTCCGGTGGATCACCCCGTCCGGCCGCCAGTACACCACCGAACCCACCAGGTACCCCATTTGACCAGCACGGGGAACGCCGCGCTCGTACGCTATGACGCTCACAGCTTGGGGAAGACGCGATCGGGGTTGTGCTCGGACAGCACGGACGGCGGCCCGATGAGGAGCTTGTCCGGCTCCCCGATGACCTCGGGGTCTTTGCCCTCGTAGTCGAACTTCAGCAGCACGTGCTTGATCGCCTCGAGCCTGGCGCGCTTCTTGTCGTTGCTCTTGACCACGGTCCACGGGGCGTGCGGCGTGTCGGTGTAGTGGAACATCGCCTCCTTGGCCTCGGTGTACCCGTCCCACTTGTCCAGCGACTCGATGTCCATCGGGCTCAGCTTCCACTGGCGTACCGGGTCGATCCGCCGGATGATGAAGCGCGTCCGCTGCTCGGACGGCGTTACCGAGAACCAGAACTTCGTCAGGTGCAGTTCGGAGCGGACCAGCATGCGCTCGAAGTCCGGCGCCTCCCGCATGAACTCCCAGTATTCCTCGTCGGTGCAGAAGCCCATCACCCGCTCCACGCCGGCCCGGTTGTACCAGGAACGGTCGAACATGACGATCTCGCCGGCCGCGGGCAGGTGCGGCACGTAACGCTGGAAGTACCACTGGGTCCATTCCCGCGGGCTCGGTTTCACCAGCGCCACGACGGTGGCTCCGCGGGGGTTCAGGTGCTCGGTGAACCGCTTGATCGTGCCGCCCTTGCCGGCCGCGTCGCGGCCCTCGAACACGATCACGATCCGCTCCCCGACGGACTTCACCCAGTTCTGCAGCTTGACCAGCTCGATCTGCAGCGGGCGCTTCAGGTACTCGTACTCGGGCCGGGTCATCTTCTCGGCGTACGGGTAATCCTCCCGCCAGGTTTCTACCGTGCGGCCGTCCGCGTAGCGCAGGACGGGATCGTCGTGTTCGTCGTCGTCCTCTACCGTCAGGCCGGCCAGCAGGTCATGGTCAGACGCCCAGTTCGCCGGGATCGCGTTGAAATCGTTAACGGGTTCACTAGTCACGTCTCTAGCACAACACATCCCGGCGGCCTGGTCATCATCCGGCCGACCTAATTCCGAACGAACCAACGGTGACAGCCTCGAGCCGACCCTACCGCTGGATCGCGAACAACACGTACCCGTAGCTGAGGCCGCCGGCCTGAAGTCGGGGAGGGGGCTCACCGGTCGCCGTGCACGACGGTCCCGCCCGCCACCGTCATGACGACCGAGGTGCTGCCGATGTCGCGGGCCGGGATGGCGAACAGGTCCTGGTCGAGTACGGTCACGTCGGCGCGCATGCCGGGAAGCAGTCGGCCGGCCACCTCTTCGGAATGGTTGACCCACGCGACCCCGGCGGTAAAAGCGCCGACGGCATCCTCGACGGTGATCGCCTGCTCAGGCTGGAACGGGCTGGTGCATTCGGGTTCCCCGCGCCGTCCCAGCCGCTCGGACAGGACCCGGTTCACCGCGACGTGGATCTCCTGCAGCGGATCGGCGCTGGACACCGGCCAGTCGCTGCCGAACGCGATCCGCGTTCCCTGCCGGACGAGCGAGCCGATCTGGTACTGCCAGGCGGAGCGCTCGGCACCGACGAAGGGGATGGTCAGCTCTTCCATCTGCGGGTCCGCGGTGGCCCACAGCGGCTGGAAGTTGGCGACCGCGCCGAGCGCGGAGAACCTGCCCAGGTCCCGCGGGGTGATGAACTGCAGGTGCGCCAGGTGGTGGCGCGCGGCCTGGCGCTGCGCGGCCGGGAGCGCCTCGATCACGTCAAGCGCGGTGCTGACGGCGTGATCACCGATGGCGTGGAAGTGCAGCTGGAATCCCGCCGCGGCCAGCCGCCCGGTGGCTTCCCGCAACGTTTCCGGATCGATGAACAGGCTCCCCTTGTGGCCGGTGGAATGCCCGTGCCGGTCCAGGTACGGGGCGGACATCGCGGCGGTGAACGTCTCGCACACGCCGTCCAGCATCAGCTTGACCGTGGTCGCCCGGAACTGGCCGTCGCTGGCCTGCTCGCGCCGGGCCAGCAGGTCGTCTATCTGGCTGAGGCCCCGATACCGGTCCCACCATAGGGCGCCGACCACCTGGCAGCTGAGCATGCCGTAGTCGGCCGCCATCAGATAGGTATCGAACGAGTCCGGCATGCCGAGCTCACCCGCCGCACCCACGCAGGCGTCTTGGAAGCTGGTGATGCCCAGCGAGTGCAGATAAGACTGGCCCGCGACGAGCCCGGCGAGGAGTTCGGCCGCCGACGGCGGCGGCACGCGCTCGGCGACCAGCCGCATGGCCCCGTCGTGCAGCGTGCCCGTCGGCTGGCCGGATTCGTCCCGCTCGATCCGGCCGTCGACCGGGTCGGGGGTGCTCGCGTCGATGCCCGCGAGCGTCAGGGCCGCCGTGTTCACCCAGGCGCTGTGGTGATCCCGGTTAGGCAGGAAGGCGGGCCGGCCGCCGGTGATGGCATCCAGGTCCGCCGCCGTGGGCAGGCCGCCAGGAAAGGCCGCCATGGTCCAACCGCCGCCGAGCACCCAGCCCCCGGGGTGCAGGGCCGAACTGTAGTCCGCCACCGTTTCCAGGCATTCGTGCCTGGTCCGCAAGCCGAGCAGGTTGCAGCGCAGGCTCTCAAGCCCGCCGCTGACCGCGTGCACGTGCGCGTCGCCGAAGGCCGGCAGGGCCAGCCGTCCGTTCAGGTCGATGACGCGGGTGCGGCGGCCGGTCAGCTCCCGTATGTCGTCATCGGCGCCCAGGGCCGCGATCACGCCGTCGCGGACCGCGAGCGCCTGAACGAACCCCGACGGGTGCGCGGGCGTGCGGATCTTCCCGCCGACGAAGACAAGGTCAGCCTCGGTGCTGCTCACCGCCATAGCGTCGCACCTCTCCCCCCGCGTACGCCAGGAAACCCAATTGCCCGGATTGAGCAGCGTCGTCGCCGTCGAGTTGCACCCCGGGTCGACTCGGCGGTGCTCGTCATCCGGCGTCGGTAGCCACGTGGCCGCTGTGATCGTATAGAGCCATGAAGGTTCGGATCGGAGTGTCATTGGGGCCGGCCGGAACGCCCGAGGCGTTCGCGGATGCGGTCGACCTGCTCGAGCAGGCCGGGGTGGATTCGCTATGGCTGCCGGAGAACGTGTACTCCCCGCTGGTGGAGCCGTTCACCGGCATGGCGTTCGCGCTGTCGCGAACCCGGCGGCTGAAGGCGGGCAGCGGGGTTTCGGTGCTGCCCGGACGGCATCCGGTGTTGGTGGCCAAGCAACTGGCGTCGCTGGCCGGGCTGGCTCCCGGGCGGGTGCTGCCGGTGTTCGGGGTGCTGCCGGCCCAGCCTGCCGAACGCGTGCTGTTCCCGGTGCCGGACGGCAAGCTCGCCGCGGTGTTCGATGAGTCGCTGCAACTGCTGCGGCTGCTGCTCACCGCGGAGAGGGTGTCGTTCGACGGGGAGTTCTTCACCGTGTCCGACGCCAGCGTCGGCTCGCTGCCGGCCAAGCCGCTCGACATCTGGCTGGGTGGCTCGGCTCCCGCGGGCCTGCGCCGGGTGGGGCGGCTCGCCGACGGGTGGCTCGGCTCGCTGCTGACGCCCGAGGAGGCCGGCGCCGCGGTCGCCGTCATCCTCCAGGCTGCGGCGGAGGCCCGGCGGGAGGTGGATCGCGACCACTTCGGGCTCAGCCTGCCGGTGACCCTCGCCGGAGATGCGCCCGGAAATGGGCACGGAACTGAGCACGGCATCCCGCCCGCGCTGGCGGCCTCGATCCACCGCCGCCGGCCGGACGCCGACCCGGCCACGCTGGTCGCGGCCGGCTGGGACGGGGCGCGCCGGATGATCGGCCAGTACGTCGAGGCCGGGCTGAGCAAGTTCGTGGTGCGGCCCGCGAGCCCCGGGCCGTTCGGTCCGTTCTTCGACGGCTTCGTGCGCGAGCTCCTGCCACTACAGAATTGACTACCGAACGGGCGGCTGCTTGCGGTGCATCCGGTAATGGAGCACGAGGAACGGGAAGCCGAACACCCAGAACGCGTGCTCGGCCCGTAGCTCGCCCGCCTCGACGTAGACGTCGAGCCGCTCGGCGAACCCCCGGACGGCGGCGGTGGTGAGCTCGGCCGTCTGGGCGTCGATGTAGGTCAGGTAGTGGCCCGGCTGGTCAAGCTCGCTGCGGCTGTCCAGCACCAGGCCCTGCCCATTCCCGGGCCCATTCCCGGGCCCACTCCCGGGCCCATTCCCGGGCCCATTCCCGGCGCCCGGCCGGGCCTGCGGCAGCAGCGTGGCGGTGAAGCTGGCCTGCGGCAGCGGGAAGCCGACGCTGACGTAGCCCCGGCCCTCGTGCCGGTAGGTGGTGTAGATGCCGACGTAGATGGGTTCGCCGGTGTCGGCCCGGGAGCGGATCCAGCCGCGCACCGCGACCGGGTCAGCGGCGCCCGGTGTGCCGTCGACGCCGGTGATGGTGTCGATCCGGCTGCGTACCCCGTGCTGCGCCTCCCGCTGGCTCATCGGCACGTTGGCCTGGCCGAGCGGCCTGGCCAGCAGCGTCCGGTACAGCAGGTAGCCGGGGCGGACCCAGAGCCGCCACTCCGGCACGATGTCGAGGGCGAACCTGGTGGTGTGCTCGTAGAACTCGCGGACGAGCGGGTCAGTGCCGGCCGGGTCGAAGGACGGCCCGGCCAGTTCCCCCAGCGAGGCCACGATGCCGATGTCGGCCACGTCTGGGGTGTAGGTGCCGCCGAGGACCTGCGCGAGGGACCGGACGTAACCGGTGCCGACGTACCTGCTCTGGCTGGCCAGCGGCACCACGAACGGGACGTCCTCGGCCTTCACCCGCTCGGCGAGCAGGCTCACCTGCGGGTCGCGGAACAACAGGGCCGACGTAGCCCGGTAGCCCACGACCGCCGCCGCGGCGGCCACCGACCCCGCCACCTGCGGCCGCAGGCGACTGAGGCCAAGCCCGATCGCCGCCCCGGCGGCCGGTCCGAGCAGGAACTTCTGCGGCCGCAGCCCGAGCGCCCCGGCGGCCGCGCCGGCCGCAGTGGCCACCGGTACCGGGTCCGCCCCGGCCAGCCGGTCCGCCGCCCAGCCGAGCGGTGCCGCCAGCGCGCCGCTCATCAGGATGCGCGACCACAGAGCGGGGATCTCGCCCGGGCGCTGCCTGGCTCGGGCCACCGCCTCGGCCGCGCCCAGCCCGGCCGCGCCCGCCAGCGCGCCGATGGCCGCCGCTGCCCGGCCCCGGTGCGCCGTCAGCGCCACCCCGGCCAGCCCGCCGATCACGCCCGCGGTAGCGATTTGCTGTGCTTTCACCACACCAAGGAAACCTATCGCCTCACGGAACAAGCCCGCCCGGATCAGGTTAACAAGGGAACTATGAGCATGGACGAAACAAGCACGGCTACGGTGACCCCGCTGCTGCTGCTCGGCGACGCCAGCGCGGAGGTCTGCGCCGACGGTTCCTGCGCGGTCCCGCCGGCGCAGGCCGGACCGGAGCAGACGGGAACGGAAAAGTGAAGATCGAGATCTGGTCCGATGTGGTCTGCCCCTGGTGCTACATCGGCAAGCGCAGGCTGGAGAGCGCGTTGCGCCAGTTCGAGCACGCCGATGAGGTCGAGATCGCGTGGCGGAGTTTCCAGCTGAACCCCGACACCCCGGCCGGCACGGCGGTGCCCACCTCGGACTACCTGGCCGGGCGGTTCGGGCCTCAGGCGAAGGCCATGACGGGCCGGGTCGCCGAACTGGCCGCCGACGAGGGCCTGGACTTCGACTTCGACGCCGCGCTCACCGTGAACACGCTGGACGCGCACCGGCTCCTGCACCTGGCCGCCGACCTCGGCATCGGCGACGCAGCCAAGGAACGGCTGCTGCGGGCGCACTTCACCGAGGGCGCCGACCTGTCCGACCACGAGACCCTGACCCGCCTGCTCGGCGAGGCCGGCGCCGACCCGGAGCGGGTCCGCGCCGTGCTGGCCGGCCCCGAGTACGCCGGCGCGGTGCGCGCCGACATCGACGAGGCCCGGCGGCTGGGCGCCAGCGGCGTGCCGTTCTTCGTCATCGACCGCAAGTACGGCATTTCCGGCGCGCAGCCCGCCGAGACGTTCCTGCAGGCGCTGCGGACCGCCTACGCCGCCGAGGACGCCACCGCCCCCCGGTAATGGCATAGGCTCGGGCCGGTGCGGGTTACTTCGCTCGGCTTCGCCACTGACGTGGCGCTGCGGGTACTCGAGGGCGCCGAGGTCGCCGACCACGGCGACTGCCTGGTGGTCCGCAGCCCGGACAACCCGGACTTCTGGTGGGGGAACTTCCTGCTGCTCGCGGCCTGGCCCGTACCTGGCGCCGGGGACCGCTGGCTGGCGCGGTTCGCCGCCGAGTTCCCCCTGGCCCACCACATCGCGCTCGGCGTGGACAGCGACCCAACTATCCCCGACGACGAGGACGACCGGCCGGTGCCCGCGGAGTTCCTGGCCGCCGGGCTGAAGCCGGAGCGCGTTACGGTGCTGACCTGCACCGCCGTCCGCCCGCCGGCGCATCCCAACGGCGAAGCCGAGATCCGGCCGCTGGAATCCGATGCCGACTGGCAGCAGTCTCTTGACCTGGCCATCCGCTGTTACGGCGACGACGGGTCCCAGGAGTTCCGGGACCTGCGGATCGCGGCGCGGCGGCGGCTGACCCGGGCCGGGCGGGGCGCCTGGTTCGGCGCGTTCACCCGCGGCCGCCTGCTCGCGCAGCTCGGGGTGTGCGACGCCGGCGGCGGGCTTGCCCGTTACCAGGACGTCGAGACTGACCCGGCCGCCCGGCGGCAGGGCCTGGCCGGGACGCTCGTCTGGCACGCGGGCCGCTACGGACGCGAGGTACTCGGAGCGAGCACCCTCGTTATCGTGGCCGACCCGGCCGACGTGGCCATCCGCGTCTACCGTGCCTGCGGTTTCGCCGACCGGGAGATGCAGCTCAGCTTCGAACGGCCGGCCGAGGCCTGACGTCCGCTTGGGAGCAGGAGTCACCCTGAGGCGGGGCTGCGCCACCGCTCGTTCGGGATAAGTCTCTTCTCTGTGACCACTGCGGACACGAGCTCGGCGGGGGTGATGTCGAACGCGTAGTTGAGCGCTTTGGTCCCCGCCGGGGCGGCCGGGACGGTGACCTCATCGTCCGCGCGCTGCTCGATCGGGATCGCCGCCCCGGACGGCGTCGCCTCGTCCAGGGTCGACTCGGGCGCCGCGACCAGGAACGGGATGCCCGCCCGGTGGGCGGCCAGCGCCAAGCCGTAGGTGCCGATCTTGTTGGCCACGTCGCCGTTGCCGGCCACCCGGTCGGCGCCGACTACCACCGCGTCCGCCAGCCCCTGGCTGATCAGGAACGGGGCTGCCCCATCACAGGCCAGCCGGTGCTCGATGCCGAGCTGGCCGAGCTCCCAGCAGGTCAGCCGGGCGCCCTGCAACAGCGGCCTGGTCTCGTCCACGATCACGTGGCTGAGCGCGCCGTCCGCGTGCAGCGCCCGGATCACCCCGAGCGCCGTGCCCCAGCCCAGGCAGGCCAGGCTCCCGGTGTTGCAGTGCGTATGGATGCGGAGCCGCCCGCCCCCGCAGGCATCCCTGAGGTAGGCGGCGCCGCGCCGGCTGATCCGCTGGCTCGCCGTGACGGCGAAGTCGACGACACCCAGCGCCGCGGCCTCGACCGCCGGCCGGCCCTGCGGAATGCAGGCCGCGACCGCCGCGACCTCGCGGCGCAGGTTGACCGCGGTCGGCCGGGCGTCGGCGATCCGGTTGATCTCCGCGTCCAGCCGGGCACCGTCCCAGCCCTCGCGGGTGCCCTGGTGAACCGCCAGGGCCACGCCAAGGGCGCCGGCCGCACCAAGCAGGGGCGCACCGCGGACGGCCAGCGTGGTGATCGCCTTGATCAGCCCGTCGACGGTGGTAATGCGCAGCACGCGCACATGGTGCGGCAGTGCGGTCTGGTCCAGGGCCTCGATATGCCCGTCCCGCCACGCGAGCACGTCCGGTGTGTCCATACCGTCGAACATAGGCGAACGTACGGACCGCGGGTTCCGGCCAGGGTCAGCAGCGTCCCTGGTAGGCGCCGCTGACGTAGGTGGTCCACGGGTCCCAGTCGGTCCCGTTGCCGGAGATGGCGATCGCGGCCTCGGCGTTGCCGAGCGGGTCGAAGGTGGCCTCGGCTGGCCCGTGGGATCCGTTGATCTGCCAGTAGCCGTAGTCGTTGGTGGGGCTCAGGGCGTCCTGCTGGCCGCCGGATTCCGCCATGGCGATCTCGGCGGCCATGAAGGCCTCGGCTTGCGAGCCGCCCGCCGCTTCCCAGAGGGCCTCGAGGCCGGAGCAGCCGAGGGTGCCGCTCAGGCTGCTCGCGGTGGTGGTTAGCACCGCGGCCTGGGCGGTGGCCTTCGCGTGCCGCGGCGTGTACGAGCTCGTGCCGCTCGGCGCGCTGTAGGGAATCGTCAGCGACTCACCTGCGTAGATACTGTTGGGGTCGCTGATCTCGGACCTGTTTGCCTCGTAGATCCACTGCCAGTCGCCCGGGTTGTGATAGTAGCTCTCCGCTATCGAGGACAGCGTGTCGCCCGAGCGGACGGCGTAGGTGCGGGTGGCTGGCTGGGCGCGGCGGACGAGAGCATCGGTGCGCGCCTGCTGCTCGGTCACCGCGGTGGGCTTGGCGGGTGTCTTCTCGGCGGCGTGCGCCTGCGGCGCGGCGGCGACGAGGACCCCGGCGATCGCCATCGCGGGGGCGGCTTTGCCTGCCTTCTCCGCTACCTTCTCTACTTGCGACGGTGCGGTGTGCCGGCCCGTTCGTAGGATCTTCCGCGGGCGGCGGTGCTCGTGCGCTGAATCCACAGAACTCCCCAAGTCGTTTCCGCGCCCGCCTGCTGGTCCCGGGGCGGGCCCGTCGGCGAGCCTTTTCGTTCACTGTGTGCGACCGATGTGGCTTTTCTTCGCTTCGGTGGTCTGTGCCGTCTGCGAGAGCATGGCAGCAACGATCCGCGGCTCGCAGCTGAATTGAAGTATTTCTGTGACTCATCTGTGATCTCGAAGCTGACCGGACGCCGGTGCTGAGATACTGCTGTGGTGAACAATCACGGCCCGAGGTACTTCGAGGACTACGCGCTCGGCACGACGTCCGAGTGCGGAAGCGTAAGCGTCGACGAAGCTAGCATCATAGCATTCGCCAAAGAGTTCGATCCACAGCCAATTCATGTCGATCCGGTGGCTGCCGCCGCCGGGCCTTTCGGCGGGCTGATCGCGAGCGGCTGGCATACGGCTGCTCTGGTGATGCGATTGCTCGTCGAGCACTACCTGTCCGCAGAATCGAGCCTCGGCAGCGCCGGCCTCGACGAGATCCGCTGGCCGTATCCGGTGCGACCGGGGGATACGCTCCGTGTCCGGGCTACGGTCGTCGAGTCGCGCAGATCACTGAGTAAGCCGGACCGCGGCATCATCAAGACTCTGGTGGAGGCGGTCAATCAGGACGGCCGGACGGTGATGCGGGCCACCGCGATCAACTTCATGCTCGTCCGTCCGGCGCCTTAGGCCAGCACCGTGGCGGCTGACCCGCCGCGGCGGCTGATCCTGCTGCGGCACGCCAAGTCGGACTGGCCGGACGTGCCGGACCAGGAGCGGCCGCTGGCCAAGCGCGGCCGGCGCGACGCTCCGGTCGTCGGGCGCTGGCTACGCAGCCGCGGCTACCTGCCGGACACCGTGATCTGCTCGGTCGCGCGCCGGACCAGGCAGACCTGGAAGCTGGTGGCGCCGGAACTCGGCGGGGCCCCGTCGGTGACGTTTGAGCCACGGGCGTACGCGGCCAGCGCGCTGGCCCTGCTCTACCTGGTACGGGAACTGCCCGGCACGTGCCGGGCCGCGTTGCTGATCGGGCACAACCCGGGCATCGAGGAACTGGCCGCTCACCTGGCCGAAGCGCCGGACGCAGCCGGCCCGCCCCCGCCGCCTGGGCTGAGGTTTCCCACCGCCGCCGTGGCCGTGCTCGAGTTCGGCGGCGACTGGGCTGACCTAGCTCCCGGCCACGCCCGCCTTCTCGACTTCGCCACCCCCGCCGACATGTAGCAGCATCTTTTCGTTAACGTGTGCATTTACCCCCGTAAAGTGGGGGGTAAATTCACACGTTAATTCGAGACTTGGGCGGGTGGCGCTGGGCGGAATGGCGGGGGCGGTTGGGCGGGTTACTACAGCCGTCGACGATCTGTGAGGAGACCCTTAATGTCGCTGACCTTTTCCTCCGGCCCGCTGTCCGGTCACTCGCCGGAGACCGTCAACTACCGGATCGACGGTCCCGCGCACAAGCTGCTCATGCAGGAGTTCCCGCGCCGGGTGCGGGCGAGGCTCGGCGGCGAGACCGTGTTTGACACGGTCCGCGCCAGGCTCCTGCACGAGACCGGGCTGCTGCCGCAGGTGTACGTGCCGCAGGAGGACATCCGGGCCGATCTGCTGCGGCCCACCGACCACCACACGTACTGCCCGTTCAAGGGCACCGCGTCCTACTGGTCGGTGACGGCCGGCGGTCAGGTGGCGGAGAACGCCATCTGGTACTACCCGGACCCCAACTCCGAGTCACGGTGGCTGCAGGGGTACGCGGGCTTCTACTGGGACGCCATGGATGAGTGGTACGACGAGGACGAGCGCGTCGAGGGCCACATCCGTGACCCGTACCACCGCGTGGACGTGCGCCGTTCCTCGCGGCCCGTCCGCGTCCTGCTGGGCGGCACGGTGCTGGCGGAGACCCACAGGCCGCTGCTGCTCTCGGAGACCGGGCTGCCGAACCGGTTCTACATCCCGTCCGCCGATGTCCGGCAGGACCTGCTGGAAGAAAGCGACACGCACACCATCTCCCCCTACAAGGGCACGGCCTCGTACTGGACGGTCAGCGCGGACGGCCGCAAGCTCGCCGACGCTGTCTGGTCATACCCGCAGGCCGACGGCGACGCGGCCGCCATCAGCGGCTATCTGTCCTTCCTGCACGACGAGCTGACTACCGAGGTCGGCCAGCCAGGTGAGCCCGGCTAGCCAGGCCGCCCCCCAGGTGAGCCCGGCTAGCCGGGGTCCAACCCCGCCGACCGGGACAGCCCGTCTGGAGGCCGGATGGCGATAGTGGCATCCGGCTTCCAGACTAGGCGGCCTGCCGGTCGGCGGGCGGCCGCGCCGGCTCCCGCTCGCCGGGCTTGGCCGGCGAGCGGGAGCCGGTCCCGGCGGTGGCCGGAGCACCCGCCGAACCGGCCGCCGCCAGGTCTTGCCGGGCTGGCTCCCTGGAGGCCACGTAAATGGCGATGAGCCATGCGAACAACAGCACGACAGGGACGACAGCCATGATGGTCAGTTGCCAGACGGACAGTGCGATGTTCGGATACATCGGGTTACCTTTCTTCCGGATAGGTCAGCCGGTCACGCACCGACACGACCCCCTCGACGTGCCAGGCTTCGGCCACGATGTCGCGTCCCCTGACCGTGCTTTCCGGGTAGCCCTGGAGCGTGACGATGCCGTCGGAGACGGTGACGGTGAAGTGCTCCGGATCGGCCAAGAATTCGCCTCGGATCACGTTCTCGGTGATTTCCTGCCGGATTTCGGAATCCGGGCGGCTGTAGACGCTCAGCACGTCGGCCCGGCTGACGATCCCGACCAGCTGGCCCTTTTCGCCGACCACCGGAAGGCGCTTGACCCGGCCGTGATACATGAGGCGGGCGGCGCTGGTGACCGGTTCGTCCGGCGTCACCACGACCGGCGGGTTGGTCATGAGGTCCCCGGCGGTCACCGCGGCCGCCTTGGCGAATTCATCGTGATAAGGCGAGCCCGGGATGCGCGCGAGCCGTGCGGCCTGCACTCCCATGTCCGCCACCAGGGCTTCCTTGGACAACATGTCGGCCTCCGAGACGACTCCGATGACCTTTCCCTCGTCGTCCAGAACGGGAAACGCGCTGACCCGGTACTCGGTGAGCAAGGCGGCCATGTCCTTGAACGTCGCATTTCTCTTGACCGCCACGACCCGGGTGGTCATCACGTCCCTGACCTTGGCCCTCATGGCTCCTTCGCCTCTTCTCAAGCTGTTCATCGGCTACAGCTCATCGCGGGGCGACGCGCACCACTACAGACCAAAGTCCCGGGCCGGGATGACTTGAGCCACCAACCGGGTAACCGTGGCGCGAGAGCACGCGGCACGGCCCGTTCGGCAGAAATAACGACAGAACGCGTGCGGCGGGCCACCTGATGAAGGCGGCCCGCCGCACGCGGACGGAATACTGCTTTTAGCTATTCAGCGCCGAAGGCCTTGATCTCGGCCGCTTCGGTCTCGGTGAGCTCGCGCGGCACCTCGCCGTGCGCGACCTTCGCCGCCTGCACCTGGTGCCGGATGTCCTCCACGATCTCGGGGTTGGCCAGCGTGGTCACGTCGCCGACGTCGGCGAAGTTGGAGACGGACGCGATGACCCGGCGCATGATCTTGCCGGACCGGGTCTTGGGCATGTCGGGTACGATCCAGACGTTCTTCGGCCGCGCGATCTTGCCGATCACGGTCTCGATCGCCGTGCTGACCTTAGCCGCCATCTCGTCGCTCGCCTCGAAGCCCGGCTTGAGCGAGACATACACCTCCACGATCCGGCCCCGGATGTCGTCGATCACCGGCACCGCGGCTGCCTCGGCGACCTCCGGCACGGTGAGCGCCGCCGACTCGATCTCCTTGGTGCCGAGGCGGTGCCCGGCCACGTTGATCACGTCGTCGACCCGGCCGAGGATGCGGTAGTACCCGTCGGCCGACTGGACGGCACCGTCATTGGTGAAGTACGGCCAGTCACGCCAGTCCTGGCTGTCCGGGTTCTTGTTGTACTTCCGGAAATAGGTGGAGAGGAACCGATCAGGGTCACCCCAGACCGTCTGGAAGATCCCGGGCCAGGGGTTGCGGATGCAGATGTTGCCGGCCTTGCCGCTGCCCTGCGGCACCTCGTCGCCGTTCTCGTCGTAGATCACGGGGTAAACGCCGAGCACACCGGGGCCGCAGCTACCCGGCTTCATCGGCTCCAGCGCGGGCAGGGTGCTGCCGAGGAAGCCGCCATTCTCGGTCTGCCACCAGGTGTCGGTGATCGCCGCCGCGCCCTTGCCGACCTCGGAGTAGTACCACCGCCAGACCTCGGGCTCGATCGGCTCACCGACGGTCGTCATCGACTTGAAGTGGTAGTTGTACTTCTTCGGCTCGTCTGGGCCGACCTTGCGCAGCATCCGGATCGCGGTGGGCGAGGTGTGGAAGATGTTCACCCCGAGCTTCTCCGCGATCCGCCACGGTCGGCCGCCGTCGGGGTAGTTGGGGACGCCCTCGTAGATCACGGTGGTGGTGCCGAGCGCCAGCGGGCCGTAGACGATGTAGGAGTGGCCGGTGATCCAGCCGATGTCGGCCATGCACCAGTACACGTCGTCGGGGTGGATGTCCTGGTAGTACTTGGAGGTGCCGGCGACGTACGCGAGGTAGCCGCCGGTGCTGTGTTGGCAGCCCTTCGGGCGGCCGGTGGTACCGCTGGTGTACATCAGGAACAGCGGCGCCTCGGCCGGCATGGAGACCGGCTCGACGGTCTTCCCGGCGTGCTCCGGGAGCAGTTCGTCGACGAAGAAGTCCCGGCCGTCGGCCATCGGGGTCTGCGACGCGTACTGACCGGGGCGGCGCCGCCAGACCAGTACCTTGTCGACTTCCTGGCCTTCCTTGGCCGCCACGTCGAGGGCCTCGTCGGCCTTGACCTTGTGATCGGTTATCTTGCCGGCCCGGTAATAGCCGTCCATGGTGATCAGGACGCGGCTGCCGGAGTCGGCGATCCGGCTCCCGCAGGCGGTGCCGCTGAAGCCGCCGAATACCTCCGAATGGATGACGCCAAGCCTCGCGCAGGCGAGCATGGTGACCGGCAGTTCGGCGACCATCGGCATGTGCAGCGTCACCCGGTCGCCGGCCTTGAGACCAGCGAAGTCGCGCAGCAGGGCGGCGAACTCGTTCACCTGCCGGTGCAGCTCCGCGTAGCTGATGTGCACGGGCTCGTCGGACTCGAGCTCGCCTACGAATATGATCGCGGTCTTGTCCGGATTGGCCGACGCGTGCCGGTCGACGCAATTGTACGAGGCGTTCAGCCTGCCGCCGACGAACCACTTGAAGAACGGCGCGGTGCTGGTGTCCAGCGTAGTGTGCCAGGTCTGGTCCCAGGTCAGCAGGTCGGCGTACTCCTTGAAGCAGTCAGGGAACTTATCCTCGGCGAACCGGTCCCGGATGGCCGGGTCCGCTGCGTTGGCCTGCTGGACGAACTCTGGCGGCGGCGGGTAGATCTCCTCCTCGCGCCAGTGAACTGCGATCTGTGCCGCGTTGTCCCCGGATGATTCGGGTGCTTCGCTGGCTTTCCCTTGGACGTCTTCGGCCATTGCGTGAGTCCCTCCGCTTGCGCGTGCTTTTAGATTTAACGCCGGAAGCACTCCAAACTTAACGCCAGCGGCCAGCATCCTCCATGGCCATAGGTCCCTATCTGGCGAGGTTAAGCCAATCTGGCCGGAATTAAGCTGGGTGGGTCACGCCGAGTAGGCGTGAGCTGACGGGTGCAGCTCGGGGAAGACCCGGTCCAGGCCGGTAAGCCGCATGATCTTCAGCAGCGACGGCCGGGCCGAGGTGAGCATGAGCTGGCGGCCGGCCTCCCGCGCGTGCCGCGCGATCCTGGCCAGCACCCCGAGTCCCGAGGCGTCGCAGAAGGTCAGGCCGGACAGGTCCACGGTGACCGGCGCCGGTCGGCCGTCGATGACCTCGCTGATGTAGGAGTAGGCCTGTTCGGCGGTGGCGATATCGAGCTCGCCCGTCACGCTGACAATCTGGTACCCGCTGGCGCCTGTCCGGCAGGAAAGCTCGAGCTGAGCAGGCTCCACACGCTGCGCCTGAGCCGGCACTACCTGCTTGGCGGTCATCACGACTGCATCACTTCCCCCGTCTGGCACTGCCGCGACGTCGTTGACGCGGTTCAGTGGACGAATGATCACGTGCCCCTCCCAGTTAAACGTCGGCGGCCCGGCAAAACGTTCCTCGCATCGCCGAACCGGGACGCAACCCCAGGGCCCCGTACACTGGGGTGATGGTTCCGATTCTGGCAGCAGGGTCACTACCAGCGCAAATAATTAGAACCCCTACACCTCAAGCGATACCGGGATTCTGCTGAGTAATACGTGTGAGCGGTGGCCCAGGTTCAGCGGCTGACAGGAGATCTTCAGGGAACTCCAGTGACAGGATGACCCTGGGCGGGCCCGTGATAGATGAGCCCATGGTTGATGAGCGCCTAGTTGATGAGCACTGCCGTCGGGCGCCCGCGGAGTCGCTGCGCCGCTACGCGGCCTGGCAGAAGGAAGGTGGCAGCCATGCCAGCCACGCCAGCGCCCCAGGTCTGGCCCAGCTTGCGGGCGCGCGACGCCCGGGCGCTGATCAGGTTCCTGGTCGACGCGTTCGGGTTCGAGGAGACCGTGGTCTACGGGGACGGGGGCCGCGTCGACCACGCCCAGCTGTCCTGGCCGCCGGGCGGCGGGATCATGCTCGGCTCGGTCCGCGAGGGCGACAGCACCGCGGTGGGCACGACGGACCCGGGCGCGTTCGGCGCCTATGTCGTCACCGACGAGCCGGACGCCCTGTACGAGCGGGCCAGGGCCGCCGGGGCCGAGATCGTCTCGGCGCCGCACGACACCGACTACGGCTCCCGCGATTTCGCCGCCCGCGACCCGGAGGGGAACCGCTGGTCGTTCGGCACCTACCGGGGCGAGCCGCGCAAGGGCTGAGCGGACTGTTCGCGGGCGCGCTCGTGGGCCGGGGTGACGCCCGGTCACGAGGTCGTCGGCGAGGTGGCGGCCACCGTCCACCGTACCCGCTCGACGCCGCCGACCGGGCCTTGCGGGACCTGAAGGCCGGTGCCTTCGACGGCGCCGCCGTGCTGATCCCTTAGCACTTCCTGATCATTGGCCGGCAGTGTGCTCATTGGCCGGCAGTGTGCTGGCCAATCGCCGAACAGTCCTATCTAGTGATGGGCGCGCTCTGAACACCGGGCATACTGGGCAGCACAAGGAGCTGCCATGAGTAAGCAAGCCACACCGCCCCCGCCGGGGGATAAGCCCAAGCCGTCCGCGCCGCCGCCGCCGCCGACGTGGCGGAACTGGCTGTGGCCGATCATGATCCTCGTCATCTTCGCATTGTTCTTTCTCCTGCCCACGCGTTCGACCTCGACCAGCCTTACCTACTCCCAGTTCCTGTCTGACGTGAACTCGAATCAGGTCAAGACGGTCGAGCTCGCCAGCACGCCGGGCGGCACGAGCACCGGCACGCTGAAAGACGGGAAGACCTTCACCGTGGTCATCCCGCCGCAGGCGGGCCAGGACCTGCTGACCGACCTGCAGCAGCACAACGTGCAGGTCTCCTCAGCCCCGTCGGGGAACGGCTTCGGCACCACGGTGCTCATCTACCTGATCACCTTCGGGCTGCCGATCCTGCTCTTCGTCTGGCTCTTCCGCCGGATCTCCCGCAACGCGGCGGGCGGGCTGCAGGGCATCATGGGCGTGGGCCGGTCCCGGGCCAAGGTGTTCGACGAGGAGCGGCCGACCACCACGTTCGCCGACGTGGCCGGCTACGAGGGCGCGAAAGCCGAGATCGCCGAGGTCGTCGACTTCCTGCGGAAGCCCGACCGGTACACGCGGGTCGGCGCCGTGGTGCCGCGCGGCGTCCTGATGATCGGGCCGCCCGGCACCGGCAAGACGCTGCTGGCCCGCGCGGTGGCTGGCGAGGCGCAGGTGCCGTTCTTCTCGGTGACCGGGTCCAGCTTCGTGGAGCTGTTCGTCGGGGTCGGCGCGTCCCGGGTCCGTGACCTGTTTGCCGAGGCGCGCAAGCGCGCGCCCGCCATCATCTTCATCGACGAGATCGACGCCATCGGCCAGCGCCGCGCGGGGGGCGCGGGCGCGTACGTGTCCAACGATGAGCGGGAGCAGACGCTCAACCAGCTGCTCGCCGAGATGGACGGCTTCGAGCCGACGGCGGGCATCGTTGTGCTCGGGGCGACCAACCGGCCGGAGATCCTCGACCCGGCCCTGCTGCGGCCCGGCCGGTTCGACCGGCAGGTGACGATCCCGCTGCCGAACGCCAACGAGCGCGCCGCGATCCTGGCCGTGCACTGCCGCGGCAAGAAGCTCGACCCCGGCGTGGATCTGAACGCCATCGCCCGCGGCACCCCCGGCTTCTCCGGCGCCGACCTGGCCAACCTGGTCAACGAGGCAGCCATCAACGCGGTGCGCGCCGGGCGCGACGTGATCACCGCGGCGGACTTCGACGCGGCCCGGGACCGTATTATCCTGGGCCGCCGGGAAGGCTCCAACGTGCTGCTGCCCGAGGAGAAGCACGCGGTGGCGGTGCACGAGTCCGGGCACGCCGTGGTGGCCGCCCTGTCCGAGCACGCCGACCCGGTGGCCAAGGTGACGATCTTGCCCGCGGGGCAGACGCTCGGCGTGACCGAGCAGCTGCCGCTGGTCGAACGGCACATGTACGGCGAGGACTATCTGCACGACTCGCTCGCGGTCCGGCTCGGCGGCCGGGCCGCCGAGCTGGTG
>Ga0209656_10000601_pt1 | contig 23734 bp, 20 predicted proteins | sample BogFormECP12_OM2_FD_188239 | JGI IMG/M metagenome (GOLD analysis project Ga0209656, IMG submission 188239) | Bog forest soil microbial communities from Calvert Island, British Columbia, Canada - ECP12_OM2 (SPAdes) (version 2) | ecosystem: Environmental > Aquatic > Freshwater > Wetlands > Bog ... | reverse complement strand
GTAATGCCTCTCGAGCGGTCCTGACTTGTTCGATTGCAGACTTAAGGCTGTCCTTGTCGGCTTCTCGGATTTCTTTGAGCTTGGCTTTCTGATCTTCGGTCAGTTTCAGCTGAGGCCACGGGGTCCTTCTTTCGACCGGCGATTACACCTGGCACACCATGGCAGTTCCTTAATTGAATTGTCTCGCATTGCGGGTTTTGAGCGTCGAGAAAGTACCGGTTGGAAAGCCGCAGCTGGAACCACCAGAAGAGAATCAGGGTTCGAAAACATAACCGTGACCAAATCATGAAATCTATCCGCATCATGTTTACCCTGCTGGCGATTGCCCTCGCCGGCCAGACCCTCGCCCACGCCCAGGAACCACTGCCATCCTGGAATGACGGCCCCGCCAAACAGGCCATCCTGGCATTCGTCAAGGGGGTGACCGCAAAGTCCGATCCCAAGTATGTCGCGCCCGAGAATCGCATCGCCACCTTCGACCAGGACGGTACGCTCTGGGTCGAGCACCCGATGTACACGCAGGTAATGTATTGCCTGGAACGCGTGCAGGCGCTGGTAGAAAAGAAACCGGAACTCAAGAACGTCGAGCCGTTCAAGACCGTGCTCTCTGTGCTCTCCGGTAACCGGGAGGCAATGTCGAAACTCTCGATGAAGGACCTTGAGAAGATTCTTGCGGCCACACTTACCGGCATGTCGGTGGACGAGTTCAACGCTGAAGCAAAGGAGTGGATCACCACCGCCAAGCATCCGCGCTGGGACCGGCTCTACACCGAGTTGACGTATCAACCCATGCTCGAAGTGATGCAGTATCTCCGCGATAACGGGTTCAGGACCTACATCGTCACCGGCGGTGGCCAGGACTTTGTGCGCGTGTACTCTGAGCGGGTTTACGGGATCCCGCCCGAGCAGGTGGTCGGCACCGCTGGTGGCACTACGTATGGCTACGACAAGGGCGGCAAGCCGTTCCTGACCAAGGACCCCAAGCTTCTGCTCAACGACAACTTTGCGGGCAAGCCCGAGGGCATCCACCTCATGATCGGCCGCCGGCCTTACGCAGCGTTCGGCAACTCGACCGGTGACCAGCAGATGCTGGAATATACAAAGGCCGGCGACGGCGCGCGGCTTGCGATGTTGGTGCTGCACGATGATGCGAAGCGCGAGTATGCCTACGGTCCCGCCCAGGGTCTGCCGGATACCAAGGTCGGCACCTTCACCCAGGCGCTCTACGATGAGGCAAAGAAGGATGGCTGGATCGTCATCAGCATGAAGAACGACTGGAAGCGTATTTTCGCCTTCGAGAACTGACCCGTTTTTTGATGTGCACTACCCTCCTGATGAAAGAGAAATTCGCCCTGCTTCCTGAAACGATTTTAGCCGTTGAATATGCAAAACCTGGATATCCAACAACAACCGGTTGATCCCAGGCGGTCCGAGGAATGCCATCTGGGAAAGTGCGAGCCTGGTCACCTTGATCTTCTGATCCAGTACTCAACCATCAAATAGTGACTAACCAGACCAAAACAACTAACGAGGAAAAACGCAAAAAACCATGAAACATATATTCACCGGATTCAATCTTATCGGCGCCATCGCGCTTCTAGGCCTTGCATTGGGCTGCGCTAATACGCAGCAAACAGAGAACCTGCTCTCGGCTGCAGGCTTCAGAACCGTCATCGCTAACACTCCGCAGCGGCAGCAACATCTAAAGACGCTCCCGCCAGAAAAAGTGACGCTGGTGCAGCGGAACGGAAAAAACTACTACGTCTACGCGGACCCGGCTCACTGGCAGATCTTTGTTGGTACCCCATCCCAGTATCAGAGATATCAGCAACTCCGCCTTGCCAATAATCTGGCACAGGATCGACTTGCAACCGCCGAAATGAACCAGGCGACGGCCGTGGACTGGAACATGTGGGGCCCTTGGTGGTAACCGATGGATGGCGCTATTCTGCCAGAACATGATGGAGATCTGCTTCCAATTGGTGGCGCACGATGCGGACTACGAGGATTTAGCAGCGAAGTTTGGCGACCATTTTCTCTGGATCGCCAGCGCGATGAACCGGATGGGGCCGGATGGCATGTGGGACGAAGAGGATGGGTTCTACTACGACATCCTGCGCCTCCCCGATGGAAGTGCCACGCGGCTCAAGGTCCGCTCCATGGTGGGCCTGCTGCCCATTTGTGCAACGACAGTGGTCGAGCCCTGGCAGCGGGAAAGGCTGCCTCACTTTCTGGAGCTCTTCGCCGTGCGTTTGCGGCGAATGCCGTGGCTCCTCCAGAGCATCCACCCCACGGGACCAGGCCATCTTGGTGTGGCGGGCCGTGGCATCGCCGCGCTGGTGGACCCGGACAGGCTGCGCCGGATCCTGTCCCGCATGCTCGACGAGAACGAGTTTCTGAGCCCCTATGGAATTCGGGCAGTGTCCCGTTACCATGCCGAACATCCCTATGTGTTTAGGGTGCATGGCCAGGAGTATCGGGTCGATTACCTGCCGGCGGAATCTAACACCGGCATGTTCGGCGGCAATTCCAATTGGCGGGGCCCGATCTGGATGCCTGTGAACGTGATGCTGATTCGCGCGCTACTGCAGTACTATCTTTATTATGGGGACAACTTTAAGGTCGAGTGCCCTAGCGGGTCAGGGAACCTGATGAACCTCTTTGAGGTAAGCAAAGAGATCTCCACCCGCCTGCAGCGCATCTTCCTGCGTGACGAGAGAGGCCGGCGCCCGGTATACGGAGGTATGGAGAAGTTCCAGACCGATCCCCACTGGAAAGATCACCCGCTGTTTCACGAATACTTCCATGGAGACAACGGGGCGGGCCTGGGAGCCAGCCATCAGACGGGTTGGACCGGGTCGGTGGCAAAACTCATCCAGCTTTATGGCTACCTGGATCCAAAGAAGATGCTTGAAGCCGGACGGGAGGCGGCGTTCCTGCGTCAGGGCTAGCCCGCAAAAAACGAAGCGACGGGCTCAATGCCGGCTAGCTCCTGTCCCCGAAAATAACATGCCTTTCATAGCGATCAAATGGGCCATCGGCAAGGCGATGTAGGCGAAGCGTCCTCGCTTTGCGCGCCTGGGAAGAAGCAAAGCGAGGACGCTTCGCCTACATCGCGCGGCCGCCGATGTTCTGCTCTTCAGGATTGCTCGAATTGCCATCCGGGGCGCTAACCTAACATAAACACTTTTAACTCGACCTCTCCCCCCATGGAAAAAACCTCTGAAGATAAGCCCACTGAAAAGACCTCTACCTGGCTCGCATTGCGAAACCCGTTCTTCAAAAAGCTCTGGTTGGCAATGGTAGTTTCAGGCAGTTGCTAGCGGCAATTATCAGTGTCAGCTAGCTTGGACGCCGCTGACCGAGCGTTTCATAACCGTGGTCAAGGCCCAGAAATTTAAAAGGTCAGCGCGAGCCTGTCGCGTCAAACACGATCTGATCGTACTGCCAGAGCTGCTTGAAAAACCTGCTGGCATCTTCCTTGTCGCCCGCCTCCGGAGCGATCCGCAGGATCTGATCGATAGAGCGGTTGCCGTCGATTGCGGCGAAGACTCGCTCCTGTGCCGCATCGACGGGGAGGGCGAGGTCGGGGTAGATGTGGGCCCGATTGATCAGAACGGCCACCGAACCGGGGGGCACCCGGTCGCGGACGCACAGGGTCCACGGTAGACGCAGAGGAACATAGCCCGGCCAGGCGTCACCGTCGAACGCGATCGGCTGGCTCTCGCCAACGCGATCGTCGCGATAGGCGATGAAGTTGTGCGTGACCATCGTTCCGCGCAGCAGCTCGACGGCGGCGTGCTGCAATCGTGGAGAAAGCGAGCCGAGGCGTGCGGCATGCGGTATGCCCGCCATTGCTCCGCATTGCGGGAGATAGGGGGCCTGCTCGTACCAACGCCCGAATGACACGCCGCAGCGCTCAAGCCATGCATAGAGCTCCGGCACGGTGTAGGCGCGATCCTGAGGGTGAAGCAGCATGTCAGTGAGCGCGTCGGGATTTCTGAAATCCTTCGCCCGCCTCGACACGCCGGCGATCGGATGGTCGCTAGGTAGTGCACCGATTGTGGTGCCAAGGTCCCGCAGCTCCTCCTCCGAGGCACCGACCCCGAGCAAGCGGCAGTAATTCTGCATCATGTAGATGCCGGCGCGCCCGTATGCCGCATAGACCATCAGGTGCATCGCACCGTTGGGCGCAAGAACGCTGCGCAACGCTCGAAGGCCGGTATCCGGGTCGGGCAGGTGATGGAGCACGCCGGTGCAGACGATCTGGTCGAATTTGCCTCCTAGCTCCTCGACCTGCTCGATCGCGAGCCGACGAAGCTCGAGGTTTGGCAAGCCGTTTCTTCGCTGAAGATCACGCGTGTAGCGCAGGCTCGTTTCGCTGATATCGATTGCCGTAATCCGCGCATCAGGCTCGCGCAACGCATAAGTGGCAGCCTGGGAGGTTCCGCAGCCGGCGATCAGGATCTCCCGATTTGCCCGCTGCTTCTCCGTCGGCCACAGCAGAAGGGACAATGCCCGACGTCGATCCGGGTTCCGATAGAGCTCGCGGTGCCGATCCAGGTTGGAGATCGGTGGCGGATAGGGGTGCCTGTCGTAGAAGGCGCGCACCGCTTGAGGCAAATTTCTGTTTGCCATCAAAAGCATTCCTCATGCTGAGGAGCGCGCGCTCCGAGGGCGCGTCCCGAAGCACGCACGAACTCGATGCAGCCCTTTAGTGGCTCCCCGCCCCATGCTGCGAGAGCTTCTCCAGAACCTGGTCGATCGAAAAGCTCGAAGTGGTGTAGGCACTGATGTTGGATTGCCCGATGTCGTCTCCCCAGATGACCAGAATGTTGGGTTTTCCAGCAGCCATTAATCACTCTCCCTCGGTTGTGTAAGTGATCGGTTGAGAATCATGCCTGTTTCTTATGTAAACAATTTACGGATGGCAAGCCGATTATTCGCTCAAGATCGCACGTGTACCATACCACCACCAATCGGGGTCATTGACGAGAGGGGAAATAAAATACGATAAGTGAGACCCCGACACCACCGAAGCAAAAATTCGACCTGTTCCTGGAGGTGGCTGGTCCCTCCCTGGCAGGTCGCACTCTGTCATTGCCAGACCAGAAATTCGGTAACATAGCGGGACTGGCGCTTATCGTTCTCGGCAACGCGATGGTCGCCATTGCAGCTGTTCGCTTTGTGAGGACCGCGAAGAATATCGACCAAAAAGAGCTGCGCCCGGGAACGGGATCGCGGATCGACATCGCACCTGCAGTGCTGCTGGTGCACTAGGTTGCGCTCTATTCTTTTATCTGTCGCATGCCATTGTCATGAAGCTGTGAGATGGTTCCGCAAGGACCCAAGAGCGTTACAGCGGTCGAATGCTGTCTCTACATACTCTGAGTTTTTTAAGGATATAGAACATGACTATCCAGATCACGGTTGAAGGCCGGAACATTATGTTCAGGCTGGATTGGAAACATTGGCGATGGCACTCCCTGGACGCACCGCAGGAAGCCGATTTTCCGTTAAAAACAGTTGTCGATGGCAAGCGCTATGAATTGTATTCGGATGGAACGTTCGCCGAGGTTGAGAAGTGAGCGCCCGAAGCGCAAAGGAGAATTCAGATGGATCCTGAATGTTTAGCCGGTGATTCTGATCACTTTGAATAAGGACTGGAACCTTGTCACACGGACCATTCTGCCCATCATCAACCAGCCCTCTCCAGCTCCCGGAAGGTAGGTGAACAAATGAAGAGATCAGGCTTCCGATGGAATGACAGTCTCTGGCAACATCAGCAATGAACCAATCAGGAAGCCAACTGCGCCAACGAGCGTGAACAGGAGGGAAACTGTGACCAATGCAGAACTGGTTAACTGGGGTAGAACAACGCTAAACAGAGCGGAGATCATGAATCCCACGCAGCCAAGAAGGTTAGTAAAGGTGACCCACCAGGAAATACTGTCTGGTTGCCAGGCCCAATGGAGGTGGCAGGTTTCGATGAATGCCAAGTAACCAGAGATCAGGAAAAGAATCGATCCCACCAGATCTGGAGCCCAGATGGCCAAGTCTTGCTTATACCATGACAAATCAGGCAGCATTGCGTCGAATGTATTGACGTTGAATAGGAGTGTACCGACAAATTGAAGCGCACAGCTCAGCCAGCCAATGTCACGCGGGCGCCAGCCAAACCAACGGATATGCTCCTGCAATTGCCTACGGCGGGGCATGAAACCTCCTGCGTTGGCGGCCTGAAACAACTGCAGATAGGCAGCGGTTGTAAACGGTATGGAACCAACGAAAAACGTTCGGCTGATAGAAGCCGAATTGATCGACAGCATGCGGGCCAGATCGGGAACCAAGCTGAACACGCTACCCAGCAGAAAGAGAACCGAACCAGCGGCAAAGACGATACCAATCCACCAGTTCATTTCCTGCGGCATCCAAAAACAGCGCCGCAGCTCCATGCCAATGGAAAGTAGCTTGCCGGCCTCTTTAAAAGGCAAGCCCTTTCGGTGATGGCGCGATCGCCACACCGCAAGAGAATGATCCAGACTTCTGTAAACCCTTCGAGTGATGAAGGGCCAAGGCCCAATCGATTCAACTAACTCAACAACATTCGGGGATTTGATCATATCGACAGCGATGGAGGAACCGAGGTTTTTACCTGCGGCGCCATCCTCGGTCGAAGCGGACACCACCTGGTGCTGCATATGTCCAAAAACTGGGGTGGCTACTCGCGACGAAAACCGCTCTTCAACAACCTCTTACATTGGCCACCACCAACTTCTCCGAAATTCAACTCGCCAACGGAAAATGCCGCATGATTTTCAGTTCAATTTCGGAATTTAGGTTTAGCCGCCTGTCGGTGTTGATGGCGAAACCGAGGTTTGTTCTGAGCGGACGATGCACCGAAAGCCAATGTGGCTCATTCCGGTATCGATCATCTGTGGCTGGCGCGCCGCCGGGCGGTAACGCAAACAATAATTGGGAGCGCAAAGAAACGATCCGCCTTTAACGACCTTGCGAGGAATGCGGAACTGGGGTTGTGCCGGGTCGTAGCTTTTCTCCGCCGAGACGATCCGAGGATTGACCGGCGGTCCGCAGCACGGTTTGACCACCTCTGCTGCGTGTCTGGGGACGTACCAGTCGGCCGTCCATTCCCACACATTCCCAGCCATGTCGTGCAGCCCATAGCCGTTCGGCGGAAACGTGCCGACCGGTGAAGTTCCCTCATAACCGTCGACGAGGAGGTTTTGCCAGGGAAACTCACCCTGCCATGTATTGGCCATTGCCTTTCCGTCAGGAAAATGCTCATCGCCCCACGAGAACTTTGCTCCGTCAATGCCGCCTCTTGCGGCATATTCCCATTCCGCTTCGGTCGGTAGATCCTTTCCGATCCATTTCGCATACGCCGCCGCGTCCTCATAGGCGACGTGAACCACCGGATGCTCCTCAAGCGCTTCGAGTCGCTCGGACGGACCATGCGGGTGACGCCAATTCGCCCCCGGGGTCCACCTCCACCAATTCGCGTAATTGCGCAGATCCACCGGGCCTTTTGTCTTTTGAAAAACCATCGAGCCGGGAACGAGGTTCTCGATGGGGGCGCCCGGAAAATCGGCCGGATTGAGCGGGCGCTCCGCGAGCGTCACGTACCCGGTCTCAGCCACGAAGCGAGTGAACTGTTCGTTGGTGACCGGGTAGCGATCGATCCAGAAGCCGGTAACAGCTACTTTATGGACGGGACGTTCTTCGATGTAGAATTCTTCTGAACCCATGCGAAACGTCCCGCCCGGAATCCAGACCATGTCTTTGCGATCCCCATCGGACGAACGAGTGGTACCTTCGTGCTGCCTTTCAGGGTTCATCGCTAATACACAACAACTCGCAGACTCCCTAATTGGTGTTTCTCGCCTTGCCGGAGATTGCCAATAATTGAGCTCTCGTCTTCGAGCGTTTTAGACCCGGCCTGCGATACCCTCCTTCAGTTTTGCCAATACCTGATCAACTGTAAAGCTGGCAGCCTTTTGGCGCGGGGGGAATTCCTTGAACGTCGCTAGGAACCTGCCCACGAGATGCTGCGCCGGTACGAAAAGATAAGTATGATCGAATACCCAGTCCCAGTAGGTATTAGAGGTGATGGTTGCAAATTCGAACGGGTCTGTGCGCAGATTGTAGAGCTTCGGAACTCGCAATGTCACAAAAGGCTCGGCCCAGATCTGGCAGGTGCCCTCCACTCGCTGCTCCATAAAGACCATCTTCCAGTTGTCGTGCCGAAGCGCGAGCAAGTCGCCATCATCCGAGAAGTAGAAGAACTCTTCACGCGGGCCCTTGTCCGTCTGCCCGGTCAGGTACGGAAGCTGGTTGTACCCGTCAATGTGAACCTTGAATGTCTTAGCTCCCGCTTGATGACCTTTAAGAAGCTTCTCCTTGATTTCCGGTTCACTTGCTGCGGCCAGGAGCGTGGGCAGCCAGTCCATGTGGCTGATCATTTGATTGGAAATGGAGCCTGCCTTGATCTTGCCGGGCCACCGCACGAAACCTGGCACCCGGAAGGCGCCCTCCCAGTTTGTGTTCTTCTCACTGCGGAAGGGCGTCGTACCCGCGTCGGGCCAGGAGTTCCTGTGGGGCCCATTGTCGGTGCTGTAAAAAACGATCGTGTCCTCAGCAATGCCCAGTTCGTCGAGAATGCCGAGTAACTCCCCGACCGTCTTGTCATGATCAATCATGACGTCATGATATTCCGATTGCCATCTCCCGGCCTGGCCGAGGCTCGTCGGTTTGGCATGAGTGCGAAAATGCATGTGCGTCATGTTGGCCCAGACGAAGAACGGCTTCCCGTCCTTATGTGTGCGCGTGATGAAATCCTTTGCGGCCGCCACAAATTCGTCGTCGATCGTCTGCATCCGTTTCCTGGTCAACGCCCCGGTGTTCTCGATCTTCTGCCCGCCCTTCCCATCGGCCCAGCAGTGAAGCACGCCACGGGGACCAAAGTTCTTCCGGAAATTTGGGAACTCTGATTCGGCCGGGTAATCTCGCAGTTCCGGTTCCTCCTCTGCGTTGAGATGGTAGAGGTTCCCGAAAAACTCGTCGAACCCGTGCATCGTAGGCAAGTGCTCGTCTCGGTCGCCCAGGTGGTTTTTACCGAACTGACCGGTTGCGTAGCCGAGCGGCTTCAAAAGCTCAGCGATCGTAGGGTCCTCGGCGCGCATGCCCGCCTCTGCGCCAGGTAGCCCAACCTTACTGAGTCCCGACCGGAAGACGCTTTGGCCCATAATGAAAGCTGCGCGCCCTGCGGTGCAACTCTGCTCCCCGTAGCAATCGGTAAATGTCATTCCTTCATTGGCGATGCGATCAATGTTGGGTGTCGTGTAGCCCATCGTGCCTTTGCTGTAGGCGCTGATATTCCAATACCCAATATCATCTCCCCAGATGACCAGTATGTTTGGTTTGCCAGCCATGTAGTTCCTCCTTTAATGCGGATTTTCTTTTTTGACTTTGAAGACGGCAACACTTGAGCGCCACTTCCCCCTATCTCGCAATGTGCCAAAAAATTTTTCTGCCGGACCGATCGCGCGTAATCGCATGGTTCGCCGGCGATTCGTGCTCATGACGCCGGGACACTTTGACCGGATGGCCGCAAAACCTACGATTCCAGTTTCCGCTTGTCGAGCCTTGAATGCACGGGCTACGCGGAAGAATATGCTGAGCGAAAGCGCGGCGATTCGTCAGTCGTGCTCCGTTGCATTCCCATGGCAATTCAGGCTCAGACATTACTGTGAGCCCAATTGATGAACGCGTCCCGGAAGCGATCGGACCACTCGAGGACCAGTCGAAAGACGGCGCCTACAAGGCCGGCTATCCCACCCACGGCAAAAGCCAAGAGCGCCAGTACTGGCAGCCCGCCGTTAACTCGCAAGGGCTTTGGGCCGAGGGCCACTTTTTTCACGAATGACGCTCTTTTGAAGTGGGTGATTTGAAATATTTTTACCTCATCCTCAGCAGAACGCTGAGCAAGGCGAGGATACCGACCAATGCGAAGAAAGCTGCCATTACTACTGCCAGCGATGGAGGCAGTTCCGGGCAACGCTCGTGCATTAGCTTTAAAGCCCGCCGATGTTGTATTGTCGCCAATGCCAGAGCGACAAGTCCCATCGAAATCATGATGATTCCTATAGCCTGAGGGCCAAGTAGCGTCGCGCGCTCGCCATGTTTTTCACGCAGCAGTTCATAAATCTTGGCGATGGTGAACCCGAACGAGATGAGCGCTATGGCCGTCCGCACCCAGGCCATCAGAGTGCGTTCATGGGAGAGATAGGTGCGTTCGTAGGCGAGTTGCGTAGAAGCATCCAACTTGGCCGTCAATTGTTTGTGCGTCGGTTCTTCGTTCATGGCCGACTTTTTCCTGCCGCCCAATCGTGCTACAGGCACGCGCAGCAGCAGAGTGATCGCCAGCAGAATAGCCACGACGCTTGCCGCGCCAAGAAAAATCTTGTGCAACGTTACGAGCTAGCCTGAATCGCTCACAATCTTTAGAGATTATTGAGCGATCCAGGCTCTAGCCCCGAAAACTTTCGGGGCTGCTGCTCCTTTTAGAGGTTTGTTTTTCTCGGGCTTGTTACCACCGTTTGAGAAGGGCGCCCGAGATTTTCAATGAGGATATAAATGCTCGTCAAAAGCACCCAAACGGGGAAAACCATGAAAATCCAATCAGTATGGCGTCCGCTGAGCAGCAGAAGCAGCGCGCAGGCAAAGCCGAGGTACGCACTCCACCGTGGAGTGAAACCAGTACGCAGCCCGATCATGGAAGTGGAGATCATGAATACGGAGGCCATCTTGACAGTGTAGAGGTTGATTGACTCGTGGAAAAGAGCGCGACCAAAGGCAAATGTCGGCGAGTCGACGAAGCCTTGAGGCTGAGTGGCATAGGTTAAAATGATTCCGCCCGCGACGGCCGCCGAGGCGAACAGCATCGCGAGAAACACGAGACCGCTACCCAGAAAGACCGTGGCAAAGAATCGGTCTTCAAGCTCTCCCAGGCGGTCGCGCAACACAGCGATAAACCATAGAAAGGCAATGCCGGCGAATGGGACAAGATTCAGCGCCAAAGCGACTTCATTCGAGCTGGTCCTGAGCCACGCCCCGGTCTCCCGTGGATCGGCCCGGACTAAAAGCTGGAACACTACGAGCTCGGCAATCAAAAGAACCGAAAAGATGATGCCCGCCACGGCAGCTGCACGCGGCGTCTTTAATTGCGCACGGATCAGGGGTGCTTCTTGCTTCATGTTAGAGTATGCAATTTGATCGCGGCTTTGGTACAACGAAATGCACGTTTTGCCGCAGATGGTTGAGAGGGCGGAGTTCGAGGCGGTGCGTAATTATGTTCGTGGGGAGCGCCCGGACCGTGTGCGGATGAAGTTGCTGGAATCTTGCTTTCAATATCGTTTCCCGAGCTGACCCTTGTATGAAGAGCATCGAGCATCAGCGACGCCGCGAGAGCATCTGGCGCAAGGCGGTGAAATCGTCCTTCACGATTTTCTCAATTGTGGTCTTGACTGGCAAGGCTCTGGGCACCGCTGCAACCTCAAGACTTCCGGGCCTTGACCCCGCTCTTCTATGGGCACATTAACCCCTACGGTCTGTTTCTTGGAAGCGGCGTAACTGTTCCTTATGAGGGTTTATCGCACCTTCCCTCCCGTAGCCCCTTTTGAGGCGTCAGAGCCACGGTGCTACTACCCGGGGTTGAATGATTTTAGCGATCAAGCCGGTCCATCCGGTCTGATGGGAAGCGCCAACTCCTCGACCACTCTCTCCGTGGAAATACTCGTGAAATTTAATGTAATCGCGAAAATGTGGGTCGCTCTGGAGCCGATCGTTTTGGCCGAAGACAGGGCGTCGGCCTTTCTCATTCCGCGTAAAAAGTCGCGTCAAACGGCGCCCTAACTCAATGGCGACCTCGTTTATGGTTATATAACGACCTGACCCGGTCGGACATTCGATTTTGAAGTCGTCCCCGTAGTAATGATGAAACTTCTGCAATGACTCGATAATAAGATAGTTCACAGGAAACCAAATCGGGCCGCGCCAGTTCGAGTTGCCGCCGAACAGGCCCGAAGTGGACTCGCCGGGCTGGTACTCGACCGTCATTGAGTTTCCGTCCCAATAGAACGTGTATGGATGCTCCAAGTGGTAACGGGAAAGCGCTCTGATTCCATAATCGGAAAGGAATTCGGATTCATCCAGCATCCGCCGCAATATCTCTTTCATCCGATGGCCCCGTAAGAGCGAGAGCAGTCGCCGGTCGCCGGCACCCGGTGTCTGCCAACGCGACACAAGCGCCGCCATATCCGGACGATGGTTGAGGTACCATTCAAGGCGCTTAGTGAACTCCGGAACCGGATCGAGCAACTCCGGCTCGAGCGTCTCCACTGCGAAAAGTGGAATCAGCCCGACCATGGACCGCACCTTGAGCGGAATCGCTTGACCACTCGGCAGGTTTAAAACGTCATAATAAAAACCATCGGCTTCGTCCCACAACCCAATTCCATCCCCGATGTTGGTCATGGCCTCAGCAATCTGCAGGAAGTGCTCGAAGAATTTCGTCGCGATCTCTTCGTAGACGTGGTCGCGCTTCGCGAGTTCCAAAGCGATTCGCATTAGATTTAGGCAGTACATCGCCATCCAACTGGTTCCGTCAGACTGGTTGATGTATCCACCCGTGGGTAGGGGAGCACTCCGATCGAATACTCCGATGTTATCAAGGCCGAGGAACCCACCTTGAAATATGTTTCGCCCGGCGGCGTCCTTGCGATTGACCCACCAGGTGAAGTTCAGCATCAACTTGTGAAAAACGCTTTCCAGGAAAGCAAGATCACCCGGATCGTCAGGATGCTGGTCACGCCGGTGCTTGCGATCGATTTGAAAGACGCGCCAGGTCGCCCACCCGTGGACCGGCGGGTTTACGTCGCCAAAAGCCCATTCGTACGCGGGCAGTTGCCCGTTCGGATGCATGTACCATACCCGTGTAATTAACAGAAGTTGTTGCTTGGCGAACTCCGAATCGACCAAAGCAAGGGAGAGGGTGTGAAACGCGAGGTCCCAAGCGGCGTACCAGGGATACTCCCATTTGTCCGGCATCGACACGACATCGGCGTTGTTTACATGGTTCCACTCGTGGTTACGACCATATTTACGCCCAGCCGGAGGAGGTGGCTGAGCCGGGTCACCTTTCAACCATTGTCGGACATCGTAGTAGAAGTACTGCTTGCTCCAGATCATCCCGGCCAGCGCCTGTCGTTGCACACTCTTTGCGTCCTCATCACGTAGTTTCCGCTGCAAATCCGCGTAAAATTCGTCTGCGTCTTGGCGTCGGCATTCCAATACCTCGTCAAAGTCGGCGAAGGGCGATGTTTTTAACCCGGAGGCAAACCTGAGTCGCACTTTAAGTTCGCTTCCAGCTGGTACCGTCAGCGGGAAGTGGACGGCGCACTTCGTTCCCTTTTGCTCGGGATTAACTGCTTTTGTATTACCGTTGATCAGGAATTCATGAAACGCGTCTTTAAAATAGCCCGGTGCCTCATCCATGCCATAGAGGCGCCGCACATTTGTCTCGTTTTCCGAAAAAAGGAAGGTTGTGGTGCCCTCGGTATGAAGCGTGTACTCGCCAAGTGCGGGATGTTGCACAAAGACCGTGTTATCTGACAGCGCTTCAATGGAAGGCTTCCTGGAATCATTACCCCAGGACCACGTATTTCGGAACCACAACTGCGGAAGGATATGGATCGGCGCGTCTTCCGGTCCGCGATTGCAGACAGTAATCTGGATCAGAATATCTTCGGGCGCAGCCTTGCCATACTCGACGAACACATCAAAGTAACGCTCTTCGTTGAAGGCGTCTGTATCAATCAGCTCGAACTCCGGATCCTGTTTGCTCCGGCGGCCGTTCTCTTCGACGAGCCAATTGTACGGGAATTCCCTCTGCGGATACTTATAGAGCATTTTGAGATAAGAATGCGTCGGCGTGGCGTCGAGGTAGTAGTAAAGTTCCTTAACGTCTTCCCCGTGATTTCCCTCACTGTTCGTGAGGCCGAAAAGCCGCTCTTTCAAAATCGGGTCCTTCCCATTCCAGAGGGCCAGAGCCAGACAGAGGCGCTGATGGTCGTCGCTCAAGCCGGCAATGCCATCTTCGCCCCAACGATAGGCACGGCTGCGCGCCTGGTCGTGACTGAAATAATCCCAGGCAGTCCCGTTCGGACTGTAATCCTCACGAACCGTTCCCCATTGGCGCTCGGACAGGTAGGGGCCCCAGAGGCGCCAATGTGCCCGACCGGTGTTCCCTTCTTCCAATCTTTCTGCTTCTTTCATGAAGTGATGCAGTGTTTCCCATCGTTTAGACAAGTTTGATGGGTCTCTTGGATGTGAATTTTCTTGGAAAGGAGCAGGGAAACGCCGTGGACTTATCCGCGCTCTCTTCGGTTAGAGTTTCGCAGGGTTAAACAATACGGACGCAGGCGGCTGATTTTCAAGCCTGATGAGGGACGCAGCGGAGATTCTCGGTATGAAGTTCTCCGGGATCATCGCCTAGTGGCTCTGGCGTGGGATTTACCTCAGCAAACTGTCCGGCTTCCAAAAGAAAGTGCGCGTCGCGCTCGACTGGAGATCCGGGATATGGTCCTCTCTAAAGCCATCGTGCAATTACCAATGTTTGCGGTCGCCCACGATTTCGCGAGCGCAGAAAGCGTCCAAACCCGAGAACAGATAACCAACAATCGCCCAACGGTGGAGCAAGAGGAAGACGAAGTATGAACGTCGAAATCCTGTCTCGGATACAATTCGGGCTCACGATTTCGTTCCACTTCCTATTCCCGCCGATGACCATAGGTCTGGGGGTGATGTTGATCCTCATGCAGACCCTGCGGGTGCGGACGGGCAACCCGCTCTACCTCGACATGGCGCGGTTCTGGACCAAGATCTTCGGGCTGATCTTCGCGATCGGCGTGGCGACGGGTATCCCGATGGAGTTCGAGTTCGGGACGAACTGGGCGCATTATGCCCGCTTTGTCGGCGACATCTTTGGCGGCCCACTCGCGCTCGAAGGCATCTACGCATTTTTTCTCGAGTCGGGCTTTCTCGCACTGCTGCTCTTCGGCTGGAACAAACTCGGACCGCGCACGCATCTCTTCTCCACTTGCATGGTCGCGCTCGGCGCGCATTTCAGCGCGATCTGGATTCTCGTCGCCAACTCCTGGATGCAGACGCCAGCCGGTTTTCACCTCGCTCGGAAGATGAAGGTCATTGCCAGCGGTGAGCAATTCCCGATGACCGCAAAACTCGACCTGCCGTTCACCATTCAGGAAATTCCTCTGCCGAAGGGATACGTCGTCCAGCCCGACGATTTGGGTCACGTCCGCGCGGTGATCGATAGTTTCCGCGAGGCGATCTTCAACCCGTCCACGCTCGAACGCCTGGCGCATACGATTTTAGCCTGCTGGATCACCGGCTCGTTTCTGGTCGTCGCAATCAGCGCGTGGTGGCTCCTTCGCGGTCGAAACGTTGAGTCCGCGCGCGCTTCGCTGAAGATCGGTCTTGCCGTCGCAACGGTATCCTCCCTGCTCCAGATGGTGGCCGCAGACTCGACGGCTCGCGGCGTGGCGGATCATCAACCGACAAAGCTTGCTGCCATCGAAGGTTTGGCGACATCGCGCAAGGAAGCCGCATTGGGCGTCGTGGGGATGGTGCGCTGGAAACGCGATGCCGAAGGACAAATCATAGGTGTCGAGGAGCACGTCATCCGCATTCCTGGATTGCTGAGCATTCTCGTCTCAGGCGATTTTCTAAATCCGCTCAAGGCCAGCGAGACGGAAGTGAAAGGACTCTCTGTGTTGCCGCCCGATGATTTTTTGCGCAAACGATATCCCGGTGCAAGCGACGCCGAGTTAGCCAAAATTCGACCGAACTATTGGCCGAATGTCCCGGTAGTATTTCAGACTTATCACTTAATGATCGCGATTGGGACGGCGCTCGTAGGAATCTCTTTGCTCGGTTGCCTGCTATGGAAGACAGGGAAGCTTTGGGATACGCAGTCGCCTTTAATTCGCGCTTATCTCGCGCTGCTCGTCCTATGTGGGGGGCTGCCTCCGATTGCCACTCAGGCGGGCTGGTTCACGACGGAGCTTGGACGCCAGCCGTGGATCGTTTACCAGGTTTTGAAGACGGGTGAAGCGGTGTCCGCTGCCATAAAAGCGCCACAGGTTCTAACCTCGATCATTTTATTCTCTATCATCTACATCTTCATCGGGCTGCTCTTCCTCCTGCTGCTGGCGAGGCTAATCCTGCGGGGTCCGACTCCGAGCGATGGTGGTGAAAAGGGTCTGGTTGAAAAGTGGCTACCGCTTTCGCTCAAAGGCGGCCGTCACACGAAAGGATAACCGCCATGGACTTGAACACGATCTGGTTTCTTCTCGTCGGTGTGCTGTTTACGGGTTATGCGATCCTTGATGGTTTTGATCTCGGCGTTGGCGCGCTGCTCCTCTTTGTAAAAGAAGATAAGGAACGCCGCACTTTTCTTAACGCAATTGGGCCGATTTGGAACGGGAACGAAGTCTGGCTGGTGACGGGCGGCGGCGCATTGTTCGCGGCCTTTCCGAACGTCTATGCAACCGTCTTCTCCGGGTTCTACGACTTGTTCATGCTCTTGCTCTTCGCACTCATCTTTCGCGCGGTCGCCATTGAGTTTCGCGGCCAGCGCCCCCAAAGCGGCTGGCGGGCGACTTGGGATGTGGCCTTCGCGATCAGCAGCGTGGCTTCAGCTTTGCTCATCGGCGTGGCGATGGGAAATATCGTCTGGGGCATCCCGCTCGACGACAAATACGATTTTCAAGGCAACTTCCTCACCCTGCTGCATCCCTACTCACTCTTCGTGGGCATCACAACCGTGGCGCTCTTTGCCATGCACACCAATCTTTACCTCATCCTGAAAACGGACGGACCGCTCCAACAGAAGCTCATCGGATGGACAAAGCGCACAGTGGCACTCTATCTCATCTGCTTCGTGGTGTTGAATGCAGTTACCATTCTTAAGTGCCCGCACATTGAGGCAGCGCTCCACAAGCGCCCATTTATCCTAAGTGTTCTTTTCATAGCTTCCCTTCTGGTCATCTTCAATGGCCGACGGGAAGCGAAGAAAGGGAACGAAGGACGGGCCTTTATTTGCTCGTGTCTCTCGATCGTATCGTTAATGCTTCTGTTTGGTGCCGCCGTCTATCCGACCATGGTCTTCTCGACACCCGACCATGCTAACGATCTAAACATCTATAATGGCTCCTCGACGGCAAAATCCCTTCAATTTATCTTCTATGTTGCAATGATCGGTCTGCCTGTCGTCCTGACTTATACTGCCACAATTTATTATGTGTTCCGAGGCAAGGTCGTGCTGACAGAAGAGTCTTACTGACTGGTCACACTAGATTCTAGTTAGTTCCGGAAACGAACAATCCACAATCAAACAACACATGCCATGAGCAACAAGATCGGTCAGAATTCCAGGAGTTATCACGGTCTTCTACTCGCTGTGACAAAACCGCCGGAAGGAAGGTTGTTGATGGTTGCAGGATTGGAGGTAATTGTAGAATTTGATGGACAAAGGATTGGTCTCTCGCCGCAACGCTAATTTGGATAAAATCTCATGAGCAATGGAAACTATGACATCATCATCATCGGCAGCGGGGCTGGCGGCGGCACGCTGGCATGTCACTTGGCTCCCTCGGGCAAGAGCATCCTGCTGCTCGAGCGCGGCGACTGGCTGAAGCGGGAACCCGAGAACTGGAGCGCCGAAGAGGTCTTCGTCAAGAACCGCTATGTCTCCAGCGACACTTGGCGTGACAAGAACGGCAAGGCCTTTCAGCCCGGCATCCACTACTTCGTGGGCGGCGCAACCAAGATGTATGGTGCGGCGCTTTACCGCTTGCGCAAAGAGGATTTCGGTGAACTCAAGCACCACGACGGCATCTCGCCAGCGTGGCCCCTCAGCTACGAGGAGATGGAGCCGTACTATACCGAAGCCGAGCAGATGTATCAGGTGCATGGCGCGCGTGGCGAAGACCCGACCGAACCGCCGGCGAGCGCGCCTTATTCTTTCCCGGCGGTGTCGCACGAGCCGCGCATCCAGAAGCTATCCGACGACTTGGCGCGGACCGGGTATCATCCGTTTCACGCACCCTGCGGCATCATGTTAAACGAGAAAAACATGCCGTTCAGCACCTGCGTGCGTTGCATGGACTGTGATGGGTTTCCCTGCGTTGTCCATGCCAAATCCGACGCAGAAGTCCTCGCTGTGCGCCCGGCGCTCCAATATCCGAACGTCACGTTGCTGACAAACGCCCATGTCACTAAGCTCAATACAAATCCAACCGGAACCGCTGTCACCGAAGTGGTCGTGAACCACAGTGGCCTGACCGAAACATTCCGGGGTAGCATCGTGGTCGTTTCCTGTGGCGCTGCCAACTCAGCCAAGCTTCTGCTTATGTCGGGCAATGACAAACACCCCAATGGGCTGGCGAACGGGTCGGACAATGTGGGACGCAATTACATGTATCACAACAGCCAGGCGGTGCTGGCCATCTCCAAAGAGCCCAACCCGACGAAGTACCAAAAGACTCTCGGGCTGAACGACTTCTACTTCGGTATGGAGGGCTTCGAGTTCCCGATGGGCAACATCCAGATGGTCGGCAAATCGCAGGGGCCGATGTATAAAGGCGAGAAACCGCTGGAGGCCGGGCTGGCTCCGGGGTGGACGCTGGATAAACTGGCCATGCACGCCGTGGACTTCTGGCTGTCAACCGAGGATCTGCCGAAAGCCGATAACAGGATCACCGTGGACGGCCAGGGAACCATCACGCTCAGCTATACACCCGCCAACCAGGTTCCGAAGCAGAAGCTGTACGAGAAATTGAAGTCGATGCTCAATTCCCTGGACATGCATGATCATCTGATCGCGCGCAATCTCTACATGAAAAATGAGATTAGCATTGGAGGAGTCGCCCACCAAGCCGGCACCTGTCGTTTCGGCACAGATCCGAAGAGCTCGGTTTTGGACACCAACTGTAAGGCGCACGAACTGGACAACCTCTACGTCGTCGATACCAGCTTTTTCCCGAGTATCGGAGCGGTTAACCCAGCTCTGACGGCGATGGCGAACGCGCTGCGCGTCGGCGACCATCTGATCGCACGGATCAAATAGGGGTGCAAGGCGGTGGCCCAACGCAACGAAATCGTGGCCGTGTATGCCGCTGGCATGATCCAGGGGGTTGCGTTGGTAACGTTCCCGGCGGCGAGCGCCATCTTCATCAGTCCCGCATACTATCGCCTGTCCAGCACAGAGTATGGCGGGATGTTTGTGCCTCAGGCAATCATGGCAATCGCTTTGTCGCTTATGGGCGGCGGCTTGACGCGACATTTGGGTATCAAGCGTATCTACCTGCTGGGGCTTGCCGCAGATCTGCTGGCGATGACGTTCCTCGTCCTCAGCCAATTCGTGATGCACAATCACCCACTGGCTTACGGCATTTTGTTGATAGCGACGACTTGCATGGGAGTCGGATTCGGGCTGACGGTGCCGGCAATCAACACCTTGGCCGCAGCGTTCTTTCCACACAATGTAGACAAGGCCGTGCTCGTGCTGAATGCCTTGCTCGGGGTAGGAACGGCGCTGGCGCCGGTCTTTGTAGCGATCTTCGTGGGATTTGGAATCTGGTGGGGTCTGCCGGTGCTCGTGGGCGCGCTGGCTGTAGCGCTGCTTTCGTTCAGCCTCCCTTTGCCCCTTGGGGAAACGACGCGAAGCAGTGCCCCCGAAGCCCAAAAGGGCGGGACGAATCTCCCCGCGCGGTTCTGGGTGTTTGCGACGTTCGCACTCCTGTACGGCATCTGCGAGACGATGAACGGCAACTGGGCGTCTCTCTACATGACGAAGAAGCTCGGAGCGAGCACCATGCTGGCATCGCTCGCGCTGACGACATTTTGGGGGGCGGTAACCGCCGGCCGTATTCTTTTTGCGGCTATCGAGAAATGGCTCCCCGAGCGTCGCACCTGCAAGATTTTGCCCTTCGTGGTGGCGATTGCCTTTTTCGCCACCTCCTTTCTCCCGACGAGCCATCCGTATCTCGGCATTGTGGCCTTTGCGCTGGCGGGCCTGGGCTGTTCGGCGTTGCTGCCGCTGACCATGAGCTTCGCCGAGGAGGAGTTGACGACCATCACCGCGTCAGTGGCGGGCGGCTTGATCGCTTTTTACCAGATAGGCTATGGAATAGCGGCTTTCGGCGTCGGCCCCTTACAAAGTCGGGCGGGGTTGGAGTTGAACACGATCTACGGCGTGACAGCGATTTTCGCGCTAGTGATGTCCGCGCTCTCCTTCGTCGTTGTCCGTCAGGCCGCCGCCGCGCCGTGCTATCAGGAATAACCGTCACACAAAGCACAATCCCAACATCAACAATCAACCATAGAGGAGGAAACGTCATGAGTCTAAAAGGTAAAGTCGCCATCGTCACCGGAGGAAACAGCGGGATTGGCTTGTCCATCGTGCTGGAGTTGGCCAAACAAGGCGCGAACATCGTCATCGACTATGTCTGTAATCCCGAGGCCACCGAAGCTTTGGAGAAGCAGGTTGCTGCGCTTGGGGACCAGGCCATCGGCGTGAAGGCGGATGTAAGCAAAGTCGCCGAGCTGCAAAGCCTGATCGACGCCGCGGTCAAAAATTTTGGCCGCCTCGACATCATGGTCAATAACGCCGGCGTCGAGACGCGCACTTCCGTGCTCGATACGACGGAAGAGCAATACGAGAAGGTCCTCGCCATTAACCTCAAGAGCGCATTTTTCGGCACCCAGCTCGCGGCCAAACAGATGATCAAGCAAGGCGGTGGCGGGCGCATCATTAACATCACCTCGGTCCATGAGGATTGGCCGATGCCTGGCAACATCGCCTATTGTTTATCCAAGGGCGGCATGCGGATGCTCACGCGCACCGCGGGCGTCGAACTCGCGCCGAATAACATCCTCGTCGTCGGAGTCGGTCCAGGCGCGGTGGCGACTCCCATTAATCTCTCAACCATGAAAGACCCTGCGCTGATGAAGAAGCTCGACACGGCAATCCCGTTGGGCCGCATGGCTCAACCGGAGGAAATCGGCAGCGTTGTCGCGTTCCTCGCCGGCGACGGCGCGCGTTATATCACGGCGACGACGATCTTCGCCGACGGTGGCATCATGCACAGCAGCCCCGGGTTGTAGTTTTCCCCAACCAAGGAATTGAGAATTCTGCCTATCAGCCTCAAGGAGTGATTCCGGCGTCGGGTTCGGTGGCATTGGCATGCTCAAGAGGCTGCATGCTAACGACAGGTGCCGAATCCCGCCGAGCGAAGGCAGCGAATACTTAAGAATTTTTCATCTCGATTACCTCGAAGTAGTTTCCAAAAGGGTCGAGCAGGTAAAAGCGCTCGCGATCAGGCATCGAGACAGCTTCGAGGATTTCTGCTCCCTGTTGTTCCAAATAGGCTCGGACGGTGTGTATGCCTTTAACCTCGACAGCGAGGTGACGATTTTCCGCCGGCTTGGTCCAGGGCGGTGTGAAATCAATATGCAGTAGAATGTCCAGCCATTCATACCAGATCAGGTCATAGACCTTGTTGAGAGCGTCAGGCCGGTCCACTTCCTTGAGACCAAGTACGCTGCCGTAAAAAGCTCTCACCTTCTCGTGCTCGCCCGCAGGCACAGCAAGTGTTATGTGGTTGATGCGCCGATACTCGATTTTCATGATTTTGGATTGTCTTCGAGGCTGCTTATAGAGCTCTGATTGAAGAGAGGCCTTATTAAACCCGGGTTATGTAACTTCCCGTGCTTGGATGATTTTGGCCATTAGTCGGGTCCATCCGGTTTGATGGGAAGCGCCAACATCTAGTGGCGGATTCTTGTAGAGGCTCCAAATATACCCGTGCAGCGGTCTGATCTTCAAGCGTGCCCTTGGGCCTAATGTCGGACTGGACTTAAATCGTGAACGACTGGAAGGCCAATCCGATCGTCCATTCCCTCGACCTGACGCCTGTCCAGGGCCGCGATTTCGGGATTGGCGCTCTCTTCCACGGAGGCGGCAAAAATCAGCGGTTTGGCCGGTTCAAGGATTCCACGAAAATCCGCAATGTGTGGATGATCCTCAAAATCTTGCAAACCGCGCTCCCGCTCACGCGCGAGGTCAAACCCGTTATACCATTCACGGTTGGAACTGGCTGCGGCCGCGCTCGCCGGCTGCAGGCCCCCAGCATCGATCTTGCGGCACCTCTGGTACATGACGGTTAGCATCATGCGATCGCAATTTTCTCGCGGGCCAAAGCTTCGTTCACGGCCACCGAAAGATCGCTTCGCAGCTGAGCCCAGTCCTCCTGGCGATCCGTCCAAGCGCGAAGTTGAAAGGTGACCGCACCGGCGCTGAAGTTGGTAACGTAGACCTGCGGCGCTGGTTGTTTTCCGACACCGGGATAACCGCGGCCGTTTAGCGAACGCGGTGGATGTTTTCAATTGGGAAGAAAACGACTCGCCACTCTGCTTCGCCCACTCTGCGCCCAGACTGGTGTCAAGGCTCCAGATGGGTCTGCTGTCTCTGTGAAAAATATTTTTCAATGCCTGGGTTTCCGCCTGCTCGATTGAAGACAGAGCCGTTCGTATACGGGCTTCCTGCTCGGAAAGGTGGCTCTGCAACGTCAAAACAAGGTCTTGGCCGGATTCGGCCGCCTGTCGCGTCCGCTCAACGGAGTCGACGACGCTCTGCACGCGCTGCAAGACTTCCGGCGGCATTCCGGGCTGTTTCGCCAATTGGAGCGTTCCCTGCCAGGTCTTGTTCAACTGATCCACACGCGTGAGCTGTTCTCCCAGACTCGTGGAGCGGTCTGTCAGCTCGCGATCTAACACCAACAAACGAAGGCGAAAATTCTCCCAGGCAAGCTTGAGCCGATTAAGCATGTCGAGAGGAGGACTCGTCGTCAGGAACCTGCTGTCGTCAGCGAATCTTGCATCGATTTCACTTGTCAGGTCCGAAAGAGTGCGGGCGATACCGTCCGCGCTCGACCGATCCCCCGACACATTCGCGTCGATCTCTTGGAGGGACGCAAGCGCGGACTGCGCTTCCAAAGGTGCTTTTGCTAACGGGATGGGTGTGGGCGCCGGAGTTGGTTTTGCCAGTGTGGCAGAAGCCTGCTGGCCTGGTGCGGTGCCCCCGCTGGAAACCAAAACCAGGATAATAAGTAAAATGATTCGAATTGCCGGGTGGATAAAACGCAAAAGAGGGGTCAGAGGGCACCGCACCTTCCGCGCAGGATCATAACAATTGCGGATTCTCACAGGGGCGGCATTATGATGAGGCAGTCTCCAGAGCTCCGCTGGCCCTAGTCATTCCAGAGCTGAAAACGCCGTCGGTTGCAGGAACATGTTCTTGATCGAGTCGACGATCGGCCCGTCGCGCTCGCTCTCGGCGCGCTTGGCGATCCATTCCGGGTCGGCGGCGAATTTGTTCCACTTTTGCTCGCGTTCGGCGAGCGATTCCCAGATGAGGAGATAGTGCAGGTCCCGGTTGCCGCCGTCGCCGATCATGACCGTCCAGAATCCGACCTGGCGGATGTCGTGCTTTTTCCAGAGGTCGAGCGTCGTCGTTTCGAAACGCTTCAGCAGGGCCGGTAAGCGGCCGGGCACGCAGTGATAAGTCCTCCATTCA